>Ga0213824_1000989_pt1 | contig 18393 bp, 18 predicted proteins | sample MC6MC0906MG_FD_179892 | JGI IMG/M metagenome (GOLD analysis project Ga0213824, IMG submission 179892) | Enriched soil aggregate microbial communities from Iowa State University, Ames, United States - MC6-MC0906-MG | ecosystem: Environmental > Terrestrial > Soil > Unclassified | place: USA: Iowa...
TCCTGTTTATGGAAAATCTCCTGGTACCTCGTGACATTTTGAATATAATTAGTTGTGAATAAAAGAAAACTCAAAAATAATTAGATTCTTCTTTTAACATCTTCTCTTATTGATTCAATTATTTCATCTGATAAATCTGCTGGAAAAGAGGTACCATCCTTGAACACCCAGGTATTAATGATTTCGAGGTCCGCTTTTTTAAACGTAATGCTATAGTTATTATAGTTGTGGGTAAATTCTGCAGTCACATATTCTTCGACAGCAAAATCATCATCTATAATCATATTAGTCATTTTATACTGTTTCATGATGAAGTCTCCTTTTACTTAGATTTCTTTATGTATAGCGTTAACTTAATATAATTGTTTATTCACTTTTATATTCGACCTAGAATTCATCTACAAATAGACGGTCATTTCTTATTGGGTTATTCATTCATAAAACGATCGACAAACATCAATTTATACTTAGAACCGTTGTTAAGACAAAAAATGCTAATAAAAAAAGCCATTACCTCCCACATGAGAGGTAATGGCTTCGATGTTGCTTATACAGCTTTAGTAAGACTAGAAATGGTTTCCTGCTTCACTTCAACCTGACCTTTTCCTAAACTAATCATAGCCATAAACGAAATACAATAAAGGATAGCAAGATAGCCCATTGCAATGGTGACAGTAGCGTGCTGTAGGATGAATCCTACTAAAATAGGAGATAATCCCCCTAACGCTCTTCCAAAGTTAAAAATCGTGTTAGTGGCTGTGCTGCGAATTTCTACCGGATAATAATAACTGATTAATGCTCCATAGCCAGCAAACATTCCATTCGAGAAAAATCCAACGATAGCACCGCCAATTAAAACTCCTGTGCTTCCCGACGCATAGGAATATAAAAATACAGCCACTGCCGATGCTAATAAAAAGATTCCATAAGTTCGCTTCATTCCAAGACGATCCATAAATTGTCCAAATGTCAGCATACCCGCAATCATCCCAACAGCAGTACTAATCGTCCAAAGGGCAGAACTTGAAACTGAAAGCCCTTGTGATTGTTGCAGCATAGATGGCAGCCAAATCATTAAGCCATTATAGCCTGCAATTTGGACCGTTGCCATTATTGCTAATGCAACTGTAGTTAGGGCTGTTCTTCTTGTTGTAAACAATTGCTTCAACTTTCCTTGCTTTCGTTCAAGCTGTTTACCTTTTTTCAAAGCCAGCCATTCTGGCGACTCTTCTAAGTTCTTACGCACGATAAAGGCAAAAATAACAGGGATGATTCCAACGAAAAACAATCCCCTCCATCCCCAAGTTGGAAGAAGAATCGCACTTAGTAGTGCCGCAAGGATCACACCAAATTGAGCACCAACACTCACATAAGAAGAAGCTCGTCCTTGTTTATTCTTTGGCCATGCTTCAGCGACAAGCGCCATACCAATTCCATATTCTCCACCGGCTCCTAAACCGGCAATAAACCTAAATAGGTATACTTGTTCAATATTTGTTGCCAATCCGGTTAGCGCCGTACCTATGGCAAACAAAAGAATCGTATAAGTAAAAACTTTTACTCTTCCAAACTTGTCTGCTAAAATACCGAAAATCATTCCCCCAAATAGCATTCCTAAATTGGTAATGGAAGAAATAAGTCCACCAGTTGCTAAGTCAATATGAAATTCTGCAATGATCATGGACATGGCAAAGGAAATAAACATGATGTCCATACCTTCTAATGTTAAACCTGCTACTGATGCTACCACTGTTTTTTTCTGATAATTCACTTCTGTCATTCTCCTTCCAAGCCTCTCTGGACTATGATTAAAAGATAATGTGGCAAAAATAAAATACCCTTCCATCCAAAGGACAAAAGGGTATTCATATATACATAATAAGATAATATATACGATATTTACATTTTGCCCTTTTTGGCCTCTCTGGACCAGATTAAAGGAAATTTATTTTTTCTAATACTACCACGACAATAACCTTGTGACAATAAAAACATTCAAATTTTTTTTTGAAATAAATTAATAAAGTATTCAAAAAATGGGTTCAGTCCTCTTGAGCGTAAAACTCTAGTTTACTGAGGGACAGACTCACTTTTAGAACACGTTCTAATATAAAGACCGCTTTTGTATTTAGGTACAAACCTCCTGAGGACTCGTCCTTTATGAATTATGCCTTAAGAGCTCCAGCTATATTATAGCTGCTCAAATCGATTTCTGTTTGTCTTCCTAGTACTAGTTTGGCTATTTCCTCACCAAGATAAGGTCCACTAGTTAGTCCTGATGCCCCCAATCCATTTGCTAAAAAAATCCCTTCAAAACGGGGCAAAGCCCCTGCCACTGGAAGAAAGCCCGGGGCAACAGGTCGAAAACCTACCCGTGTTTCAACAAAGGTACTATTCGCTAAACCAGGAGCCGTTACTAATACTTTGCTTAAAATTTCATTCACTCCGCCAGCAGTTACACGGGTGTCAAATCCAGCCTCATTTTCGTGTGTTGAGCCGACAATTACACGGCCATTTTCTAATGTGAGCAGATACTGGTTATTAGGCGGCAAGATAACCGGCCAATAGCATGTATCTATTTCAGGAATTTCAAGATGAACAATTTGCGCCTTTTGCGGTTTTACCAAGAAATCAATACCTAGTGGCTGTAGAAGTTCATATGCCCATGCACCTGCGGTAACAATCACCTGATCAGCGAACAACATTTTTTCTGAGAGCTTAATTCCGATCACCCGATTATTTTTACAAACAAGGGACGCATTCCCTTTCAGAAAAGTAACCCCAAGCTTTATGGACGATCTAATCAATGCTTTACACAATGCTCTTCCATTTACACGTGCTCCGCCACTAATGTAAACGGAACCAAATTCCTCCGATAACGGCGGGAATAGTCTCTTCGTTTCTAAAGGAGACAAAATCTTAATCTCACCAATTTCAGGTGCATCCTCCCGGCGTTTTCGTGCTCTCTCGGCCATCTGTTCTAGTTTTTCCATGTCTGTATGGAGGCTTAAGGCCCCTACCCGTTTATATCCTGTATCTTTTTCTCCATCTGCTTCTAATTGAGCGATTAATTCCGGATAGTAACGAGCTCCGCCTTTTGCCAACTGATACCATGCTTTGTTGCGCCGCTGAGAAAGCCAAGGACAAACAATCCCGGCGGCAGCATCTGTAGCCTGTCCTGAATCCTCTCGATCTACTAAGATAACCTCTGCACTTTGTCTGGCAAGGTGGTACGCCGTCGACGCACCAAGAATCCCTGCACCAATAATGATGATTTTTTGCATATAACACCTTTTTCAACTAATTTTTTCGATTTAATTTATTTTTGGGTTCCTCTCAAAAAACATATTGACTTCATTTTAACTTAAACTTTCCAGCTTCGCGAAATCTTTTAATTATCTCTTATCCGAATTAACTTAAGCATATTGCTTATACATTTAAACTAGATTGGTTACAATTCTACTAGAAATGGAGGAAAAGATTATGGTTCGATTATTTGCTATACTATCATGTATATTTTTACTATATTTTTCAGGACCTATTATTGAACAAAAGTTTGCAAATTCTGATTCTGTTAAGGCGATTGATCAAGTTCAATCTAAAATAAATGAAATCAAAGAAAACCCGGAAATACTAGCAACCATTAATACTCTATCCGAAAAGATGCAACAATTATTGAAAAAGCTTGATCTTCATTTAAAAGAACTTCCGCTATTACAACAAAAAGATGAACCGACAAACAGAGAAAAAACAGACTTAAAAACCCCGACCGAGCAAATCTTTTCGATTCATAATGTTGAACTCGGTGAGGCAAAAGAAAATATTGAAAACATATTAGGACCCGCAAACCGTTCTACCTTAAACGAGTATGGGGCAAAATGGTATGCCTACCATAACAAATATCGAGACTTTTTTATGGTTATGTATGATGAAAAAAATAATGTAGCCGGTTTATACACAAACCAGGATTTAATTGCGTCCACCAATGGGATTAAGTTAGGAAGCTCAAAAGACAATGTACGAGCAAAACTAGGAGAACCACTTACCAACATACAAAAAGGATTGACGATTTATCAATTACAAAAAAATAGCGATTATGATGTGTTCTTACTTGATGGTGTATATGTAACTATTTTTTACGATATACACGAGAACAATACTATTACAGCGATGCAATTAATCAACAATGACATGGAACAAAAGAAACATGAACTTTATTCCGAAGCAAGTCCGGCATTAAAAGAAGGATTTGAATACCAGTTATTCGATTTAACGAATGCTTCACGAGTTGAACACCAGCTTCCTATCCTTTCATGGGATAACCGTGTCAGAGAAACTGCCCGTAATCATAGCACTGATATGGCTGTCAATCAGTATTTTGACCACACAAACCTTAAAGGCCAATCACCGTTTGATCGAATGAAGGAAGATCATATCATCTTTTATTTGGCCGGGGAAAACCTTGCCTATGGACAGTTTAGCAGCATCTTTGCCCATGAAGGTTTAATGAACTCACTAGGCCACCGAAAAAATATATTGCGTAATGGATATGAGTATTTAGGAGTGGGCGTTGCCTTTAATGATCAATCACAGCCCTACTATACCGAAAACTTTTATGCTAATTAGTGTTAAATAGGAGATTTATAATTCACTGCGGAAAGACCACACAGTTTCTGATTGTCAATTTATTATCCTATTTATATTCCATTTTCAAACATTCCTTTGGTTCAGATTTATACAAAGTCTATCATTTTGGGTATTTTTGTGTCCGATTGTGCTGCAAATTAACAAAAAAATATCAGGCACCATCCAATTTTATGGATGGTGCCTGACCCTTTTTAATTATGAATATTATTTCAATGCGCTAACCGCGTTAATTAGCCCCTGACCGGACTTTTCGTCATACCCTGGTTTGAATACATCTTCAGCAGAATTCAAAATGATGTGTTTTACCTGGGCAGGACTAAGTTTATCTTTCCCGTGTTGAGCAATAATGACGCCGGCAAGTGCGGCAACTTTTGGAGCCGCCATGGAAGTACCTGCTTTATATCCCCATCCGCCAAGTACTGTAGCAAAGCATAGGTAAGAGTTATCTCTTCCCTCTTTTGTTTCAGGATTATAGTTAGGGCCTAAATCTCCACCAGGAGCCATTACATCAATTTTTCCTACTCCATAGTTTGAGTAGTATGCCAGATTCTTCAATTTTCCGCCTGCTGAAACCCTAATCAAGTTCTGGCTGCTCGGGCTTCTATGTGTTGCACCTTTATTATCACCTGAAAGTTTTCCAGGGCTGCTTATATCTACGCCATTATTCCCCGCAGACCCAACAACCGTAACACCTTTTTTGATTGCATAAGTAATTGCTCGATTAAACATGTGCACATCTGCAACAACATCTTTTGTTGCAGTTTCAGGATCCTGGAACCAATCGTAGCCGCCTAATGACATATTGACAACATCAACATTATCATCAGCAGCAGTCATCAGTGCTTCAGCAATATTAGCAGTTGAAGCTTCTCCAGTAGGACCAAATACACGATAAGAAGCCACTTTTAGATCAGGTCCCACTCCTATTGTTCTTCCCTTTGCTGCAATTGAACCCGCAACGTGTGTACCATGACCATTTTGGTCCTTAGGATCCGTATAGCCTGGAACAAATGATTTCCCGTATGCATAATTTTCTTTTAAGTCTGGATGGGTGTAGTCAATGCCTGTATCGATTACTGCAACGACAATATTTTCCCCTGAAACTGGCTTTCCAGTGCCTCCAGGAAGGTTCCATGATTCTCCATTATTTGTAACTTGTTTAATATCCCATTGATACTGTTCATATAGATCCGGCTTAACAGAAGCGGCATCCTCATAGGAAAACGTTGCTTCCGCGGATGGTGCCTCTGCATAAACTTTGTTTTCTGCTCCAGCTTCAGACACGATAGAAGATTTTTTAACTTCCTTTAGGAAATCAGGATTACTTGAGGATACCTCTACAGCTCCTAATTTTTCCAGCTTTTGTTGTACCTGGCCGCCAGCTTTTTTAAGGATGTCCTCGTAACCTGATGGTAGTTTTGCCTCATCTTTAAAAACTACTATGTAATTCTTTTCAACTGATTGAGCATGTCCCACACCTGCACCACTAGCAAAAACTGTGGATGCACATAACGTTAGGCCAAGGGCCCCTGCTAAAAATCCTTTTTTAATTGTCATTTGTTGACCTCCTATATATTTTCTAATTTTCATTATATTTCAAATTATTAGTTAGGTAATCTTCTTTTTTTCGACAGCAAAAACCAGTATATCCTACTTTAGAAATACATAAAGAGTATTTCCTTCCACTAGTTACTACCAAAATAGATAAATATTATTACTTTCTCTTTTGGAAGGAATGAAATTTCTGCAAATTTTGTAGAAATTCCAGTTCTATTTACCTATCTACTTTTTTGGAAATTTAAATTTTCTAACAGCTTTTGTAATACACCAATGACGATCCTCTCAAATAAATGACAAAAGCTTAGGGAACAGTCACTATCACTGTTCCTTAAGCTTTAGAAGTCTATTATTTATTCTAAAATTCCTACTTTATCAAAACCATTGGCAGCAGCTGCTGCTTCAGAACTACCTTCACCATAAAGGTCGACAGCTGAGTGGATGATTGCCATTCTGGCCTGACTAAAATTAGAAGTTGGGGTTAGGTAAGTAATAAGTGCACGGTAGTAAATTTTACCAAGTTTTTCCCGCCCTATTTCCTGTGCCGTTTGGTAGGCAGCATGGTTGATGATGGAGGAATTAATGTGAACTCCGCCATTATCTAAATTACGTGGAAGGTCATAGAATTCATTCATATGTGAAGGATATTTACCTTTTCCATTTCCATATGGTACATAGGCTGCACCCACTGAATATTTACTTGGATTACTTAAGCTTCGCAACGATTCTCTTCCGCTAGCTTTGGCGCCTGGACCCATAATGTCTTCTCCAATTTCCCAGTTGGCATCATCGATTAATGCACCAAAGATATCAGAAAAAGCTTCGTTTAGTGCTCCCGACTGAAAACGATATTGTAAATTTGCAGTATTCGTCGTAACGCCATGGGTCATTTCATGAGCAGCTACATCAAGTCCTGCCGATAGAGAAATCATGTATGAGCCATCTCCGTCACCATATGTCATTTGACGGCCATCCCAAAAAGCGTTGTTATAGTTCGTTCCAAAATGAACAAATGATTTGATGGCCATCCCTTTATCATCTAACGAGTTCCGGCCGTGTTCATCAAGGTAATAGTGGTAGACCTTTTCTGAATTATAATGAGCGTCAACTGCAGCACGGTCATAATCCGTTTTGAATGATGCACTATTACTAGTAAATAAAGAACCTGTTGGTGCATCAAAGGTAAATATTCCACCTAAGCCTTCATGTGCAAAATCCGCTAATTGAAAGAAGGTACCTTCATTTGGATTTTTACTTTGAGATATATGTAGAAGTCTATGTGCTCCTAGTACTCCTGTCCCAGTCCCCGTTTGCGATTTGATTTCATCTGCGTCCATTATGGCATTATATTCATCAATAACTTCTCCTGAATGGGCATCCACAAATACAAACCAGTTTCCAGGCTTTTCACCTAGGAAGTTGACATTAACTTTAAAAGCTAAATTATTTTTCCCCTCAAATGGATAGACTACAAGTTCAGTTGTGGGATCATATTGCAATTGAGCTGGAGCCTCAACAGAAGACTTCGCTACTTCCAATGCCTTTTCACTGCTTACATCTGGCGTTGTATTAAGTGATCCTTCGTCTACATCCTTGTTTACGGAACCATTTACCGCGACTACCTCATTCTTTTCATTATAGTGGACAATAACTTCAGCACCTTCAACCGGTACTCCATTTTTGGTTTGATGAAAACGAACATGTGTCATACCGAGATCATCTTTTATCGAAGTTTTTTCTTTTAAATTCGTTTTCAAATTCCTAATTCCTATTTTATCTTCCTTTTCTTCTAAATAGTTAAGGGCATCAGTCGCATTACTAGAAGTACGTTTTTCTACATGCTTCTCTTTAACAAAAATCGGTACATTTGCATTTTCATTCCATTTTTGTATAACACTTGCCTCAGGTTTTTCAGCTAGTACATTACTAAATGGAATGGTACCTGCTAAAAGTGCTGTTGATAACATTATTGGTATAATTAACTTCTTTTTCAAAAAATTACCTCCTTAACGTAAATTACAATTAGTATAAAATTAAATATTCATAATTACATGATTAATTAGAATTATCTTATTATAAATTACTAGTTTCATTAAAAAGTCATTTTATTAGAAAAATGAAGGACAAATACTCATATTTTATTCATTTTCGTTCTATGAGTTAAATCAAGCGACCTATTTTAAGGAGAAAAATAGGTAAAGAAAGAACTAGTAAAAACGGGACTTGTCTCCCAGTGCATAAAAGCTTAAGAACGCAGGAAAATCCCCGCAGCTATGTAAGAAGCCACCCTGAATAAATGTGGGTGACTGACCTGATTCGAGCGTAAACTCAAATAGCATTAAGGCGCTAGATATATATTACGATTTAAAAAGGAATATAAGGATAATATTCTTATTTGTCTAATACATTTTAAAATAGAAAGGAGAGGATTTTTTGTATCAAAGTGATCGCATTTATAAAGCAAAGCCGCACCTTATCACACGTAGTTTAAGTCCAGAAAATCAGGAGACCCCTATTCACTTTCTAAAAGAAAGTGAAACGCCAAGTCCATTAACATTTCGAAGAAATCATTTTCCATATCCTGCGATTTCAATTCAGTCCTACTTTATTACCATCACAGGTTCAGTAAAAACCCCGGTAACTTTACATTACAATCAAATCACCTCCATGCCCTCCCGAACCGTGATCTCCTTGATAGAATGCTCCGGAAACAAGCGGGCTTATTTCGAGCCAAAGGTATTTGGTGAACAATGGACAGAAGGAGCTATAAGCCAAGGTATATGGAAGGGGGTACCGCTCTCCTATCTCCTATCCTTTACTGGAATCAGTGCTGGAGCACGTGAAGTTGTTTTTCTAGGGAAAGATTCCGGACTTAAGAATAAAGAACACGTTCATTTTGAAAGAAGTCTTCCGCTTGAAAAAGCGTTAGATTCTAATGTAATTGTCGCATGGGAACATAATCAGAAACTTCTTAGACCGAAGCACGGTTTTCCATTTCGATTAATTGTTCCAGGCTGGTATGGGATGGCATCAGTGAAATGGTTAAAAACGATACGTGTAATAAATCATCATTTTTCTGGTCCTTTCCAGTCGGATGACTATGTCTATTATCCTCATAAGGATCAAGACAAAGATTCATTTCCTGTGACTACTAATCGTGTAAATTCCATCATTCAACATCCGCGTGACCGGCAAATCCTAAAACCTGGAGTGCATGAGATAAATGGTTTAGCTTGGACAGGCGAAGGTGCAATTACTTCTGTTGAACTCAGTTTTGATAATGGAGAAACATGGAAAACCGCCCCACTTCATGACACACCTCAAAAATATCAATGGGTGAAATGGTCATATTCCTATGTTTTCGAAAAAAATCACGAGTACAAAATCATGGTACGTGCCTTTGATTCATTAGGCCAATCACAACCTGATAAAGCATTCTGGAATCGTAATGGATACGGCTTTAATGAAGTTTCACAGGTTAAGATACAAATAGAAAAATAGCTTTCATATCTATAGCGATCCAATTATTTTACAAAGGCAATAATCAACAGACACCGAAGACACCCCGGTGTTTTTTTTGTTTGCAAAACTATCTAGGAAGAATAAAAAAAATTGTTCTTTTACAGGAGAATGGGAAAAATAAATATGAGGAGGTGATTGTGCATGAAAAATAAGGAAAATGAAGCGATTGAGGCAAATCAAAAAATGGATGATTTTTTTTATGAATCTGGATACAGGAACATTAAAGGAGATTCTGAAGTAGATACTGCAAATCTCGAAATCCAGGAGCAGTTTTATGGACCTGACAAAGAAGACCATTCTCTTCCTTTTCATGTTGATATCAACAATCCCCCTATAAAAAAGTAAACAAAAGCCTTTTTTGTGCTCTTTTGCATAAAAAAGGCTTTCCATTTTGTCGATTCTTTACAAACATGAAACGCCAGCTCAATTTATAGTTCGAATCTTTTTCATATTCCTTTGGAAATTCTACGTTCTAATCACTATATCAAGATAAAAAAAAACATCCTATTATTTTTCCAGCATTAATTTTAAAATGAGTTCATCTGTTTGATGTGTACCTTCGTTTCCAAGTTTGCAGAAGCTTTCAATACTTTTTTCTACATCATCGTGAATAAATCCGTCAGTTGATTTTATTTCTTGATGATTAAGTGCCAATAGCGCTGACTGGACAGCAACATTTGAACACGTTGAAACCTTCATGGCACAGCCGGCCTTAGCCCCATCGCAAATCATTCCTGATACGTTACCAATTGTATTTTGAATAGCTGCTTTAATTTGCTGAAGACTTCCATTTAGTAAATAAACAATCGCTCCACTCGCACCCATCCCGGCAGCGGTTACTCCGCATAAGGCAGAAAGGCGTCCAAAATTAGATTTGATATGAATGGTTATTAGATGGCTAAGGGCAACAGCTCGAATCATCCTTTCCTCGGATACTTGCAGCTTTTCGGCTGCTGCAACAACAGGAAGTGTAACGGCAATACCCTGATTTCCACTCCCGGTATTCGCCATCACAGGAAGAGTTGAACCTGCCATTCTGGCATCTGAACCGGCGGCGGCAAGGGACATGGCAACAGTGGCCAAATCATCGGATAAAATTCCTTTTTTTACATTCTCTTTTATCGTTTTACCAACATTTAAACCATAATCACCGGAAAGTCCTTCTAATCCAATGATTTTATTTAATTCGATACTCTTTCTTACTAGGACTAAGTCGTTAATATCCGCCGTTAGCACCCATTCAAATATTTCATCAATTGTCAGGGCTTCCAATTCCTCTTCATCGGTTTGGATTCCGATATTCTCACATCCGCCCAGATACACAGCATTTCCATCTACTTCAATTAAGGTGATATTGCTATGATTATCAGAAATTACCACCCTAGAGGTCTTCTGATCTGTTTCTACAACAACTTCAATATAAAGTCTTTTTGGTGTATCCGCTTGACCGGCAGTTACTTTTCCCGCTTCAATGAGTTTTAATGCCGTCCGTTCATCCTCTTTAGTGATCCCATCTAAAATTTCTAATTTTTTATTTGGATTTCCAGCGACCGCTCCAAGGGCAGCTGCGAATTCGAGACCTTTTGCCGACATTCCCGGAATCCCCACTGATTTTGCATTTTTAATAATATTTCCGCTCGCTTTAACACTTATTGCCTGTATTTGTCCATGAGCATAGCTCTTTGCAGTTGCTGCCGCCAATACAATTGCAACTGGCTCTGTACAACCAAGGGCGATTACTAATTCTTTTTCTAAAACGGCTAATATTTTGTGCTTCCCCATTTCGTGCCCCCTTAAAGATAACGTTTCTAACATTTTATCATAATAGCACTTTAGTTTTTTAGTCTTTTTCTTCGCTGAAATTATGATCCTTGATCCTCAAACTTTTATGAAAAAATGTTATACTTGCTATGGATATTCATGCGTAACAAAGCAAGATTAACATCTTAGGAGAGTGTTTTATGAACTACAAGGTTGTCATCTTAGATATAGACGGAACCATCCTCCCACATGGAAAATCAATTAGTCATGCCACAAAACATGCGATCCAACAGTTAAGGGATAAAAATATGAAAGTTGTCATTGCTACGGGGAGAGCCCCTTATTTTTCAGGGTCTATTATTGAGGAAACAGGAGTAGACTCTATGGTCTTTTTTAATGGTGCGTATGTCTACCATGAAGGAAAAGAAATTTACAAGAACGCAATTGAGAAACATGTATTAAATAAGGTACATCTTTTGTCAGATGATTATCATCATCCGCTTACATTTTTAGGTAGTACGAGCTTTAAAGTTACCGATTTAAGCCATCCATTCGTATTAGAGGCGTATCTGCATGATTCATGGAAGCCTGAACTTGCTCCACCTCAGTTTTGGATGGACCAGGATATTTATCAATTGTTCCTTCATTGTGATGCGGAGGAAGAGGTATCCTACCAATCAAAGATTCCGGAATTAGATTTTAGAAGGTGGGCCTCAACCGGAGCTAGAACATGTGATGTGAATTTATCCAAATCAAACAAAGCTGTAGGTCTTACAATATTGTTAGAAAAACTCGGCATTGCTCCTGAAGAAGCAGTTGCATTTGGGGATGGTCTGAATGATATTGAAATGCTTTCTTTTGTAGGAATGGGAGTGGCCATGGGGTCTGCCCGGGATGAAGTGAAACAAGCAGCCAATATGGTCACACTCTCCGCCGAAGAAGATGGAGTACGATACGGTTTAGAACGAATTGGTTTAATTTAACTTATCGGCATTTCCAAAACAAATATAGGGTCATAAAATCATAATGAAAACACAAAATAAATTGTAGCAAATCGGCACATATTAAATAAAAAGGTGTGTTTACCATTGGATTTTCCTACAATTAAAACGAATTTCTGGGATGTAATTTTAGCTATACCGATCATATTATTGTTAACTCAAATTATTAAGGTTTTTTTCAAAGTCCCGAAATGGCTGGTACCGTCCATTGCACTCATTTTAGGTCTAGGTATTTCAATTTTTATTAGTCACAAACACAACATACTTGCCGGAATCTTTATGGGTTGGTTTTATGGATACGCAGCAATCGGGACATATGCTTCTTTAAAAACGAACCTTATTACTTTTAGAAATAAAACAAGTAAATAATATTAAACGAATTTCAAGTAATAGGTAATATTCGTAATGGGAAGATTTACATGATTAAAATATTGAGGATGAATCGTAATGGAAGAGGTAGTTTTTACAATACTCCGCACAGTCGTTTCCATCTTAATCTTAATGGTTTGTTCATTATGGTTTGGAAAACAGATCAACTCTCATATTAACCTTTATAATTTTGCATTCTCAATTACCCTAGGTTCTTTTATTGCCAACATGGGATTTGATATCAAATTAAATTTTTTGCCTATGCTCTCTGCTTTTTTAACACTAATTCTGCTCTTTTTTTCATTTTCTCTTATTTCTTCAAAAAATAGGATATTCCGAAAATGGTTATCGGGTAGGCCTACTGTTGTCATTGAAAAGGGAAAAATCCTCGATAGTAACATGAAAAAAATTAGGTATACACTTGATGATTTAAATCAACAGCTAAGAGAATTAGGAATATTTGATTTGATTGAAGTGGAGTTTGCCATCTTGGAAGTGAGCGGAAAGTTATCAGTTATGAAGAAGACAAAATATCAAAATTCCACGAAACAAGATTTAAATCCTACTATACAAAATAAAGATGTAATAATTCCAAAAGAGCTTATCATGAATGGAAAAATGATCGAAAAGAATTTTAATGCCCAGTTTTCCAATAATTGGATCATTAGCCAGTTAAATCAAAGAAACCTAGAGATTAAGGATGTTCAATATGCCGTCATTTCCTCTACTGGCACTTTATTTATTGATGTAAATAATGATAAATTAACCTCGGCTATTGATCTTGAATAGAAGGTGTTTTCAATTACCGCAATCACATAAAATTATTAAAGATGCTAAGACATAATTAAACGCTTGAGTTTTCCAACAAAGTCGGTTAAACCAGAAAAAGGACAGTGATTCCGATCATCACCGCCCATTCAAGTTTATTCTTTTATTAAGTTAAATGGTTTGCTATCCTGACTAGCCATTTCCTTTTCTATCTGCGCTAATTTTGCATCAATTGTGCTGCGGTAGAAGGAACTGCTCACCTTCTGTTCTAATTGGTCAAGATAATTTTCAATGTCCATAAACTTTGAATTAGATTGGTATGAAGATGACTCGGACTCTAACACCTGGTTCATTCCGAGGTTAGCTCGTGTTACATTTTCTCGGCCCATTAATTCCATCCGGCGAAGATGCATATCCTTTAATTTTTGCTTCATTTCTTCATGTTTTCTTTCTAATTCACTTAACTGCTCGGATACTTGTGCTAGTGAAGCTTTTAGGCGCTGAGCACGCTCTGAATATTGCTGATGCTCTGTTGCTGCGAATTGGCAGATCTCTTCTTCTCCTGCTTTTAAGGCAATTTCCGCTTGGTACTTTCTTTTTTCGGCTAATTCAATTGCCTGGCTATACTCCCGCATGAATTCATCCTTTAATTGTGATTGACGTTCAACTAATTTTCCAACCTTTGCTGTTTCCTGTTCACATTGGCGGAGGTATTGATTGAGTTTAACAATCGGATTCTGTTTTTCTTTTTGATGAAGAGTTTCATTTAAATCAGCAATGATAATATCTTTAATTCTTGTAAATAGGTTTGTCATGTTCAAATTCTCCTTTATAAATTAATATTTTTTTAATTCATTCCATTGTTTTTCAAAACCAACAAATGGATCTGTTTCATTTTTCGGAGCCGCCTTTTTGTTTTTGTTCCAATTTTTATAAACAAGATAGAGCACATAAGCGGCACCCACTCCAATAAGAGCTGGTATTTGGAAAATTGTTGCTGAAAGTACCATTAAGCCGATGATGATTAACCCGATTTTCCAACCTGTTGATTCCGTCTTTAAAAACTGTTTAAAAATAAAGTATAGAATCGCTAGACTAATCAATAACCCAACGATAGGGCCAATCGTTTTGACTAAAATGATCGCTGCAAGGCCTCCAGCTAAAAGTAAACCAAATTTTTTCATTTTATTTTCCTCCTTTATTTTGCTAATCAATTGGTTTTCTTTATCTTGATTCCATCTTACCTTTTTTCTACAAGTTTCATAATTGCGCTTGAGCTTGATTTTTCTATCGGACCTGAGACGTAGATGCTGCCGGTCTAACAAAGTAAGAGTATTTCCTGTGACAAAATAGAAAAAGGACCAGCCCTATTTGGCTAGTCCTTGACTTAACATTTATTGGATTCCATTGCTGATCCCAGAAACGATGGAAGAAATGATATGCCGTGAATCCCATTGTCCTTCGGAAAAAGCCACAATTGGATATTTTTTCGGAAAGATCTTTTGATCAATTTCCTCGATAGAGCGACCTTCATTGTAGAGATTTGCCACTTCACCGGACAGATTCTCAAGATAATCTAACTTTTGCTTCATCATGCTTTTTCCATTTTGGATATATCCAGCATGACAACAAAACAGCGATTGAAAATCATAGGTAAGCAGTCTGCGAATAGATTCGATAATTATGGGAATAGATTCGCTGTCCATAATGACTTTCGTTTTCGTTGAAACGAATAAATCACCTGAAAACAATCGGCCTCTTACTTCATCAAGAAGAGCGACATGATCATCTGCATGACCAGGTGTATATATGACTTTCCATTCTTGACTGCGTGATTGAATCACATCTCTAAGCGGCAAGGCACTAAATTTTGACCGTACTCCCCAAGTAATTTGGCGATACTTTGGATAGGGACAAGGTTTGGCACAAATACTGATTCCCTTTGGATGTACAAAGATTGGAACATTTTTATACTCCTGAATCCAGGGTGCTAAACCAGAATGGTCCTCATGGCTATGAGTCAATGCTACCAACTCAAAGCTTAGATTCTCATAAAAAGGAATTAGATCTGTTTCCAGACACTGTGGCCCTGTATCAATTAACATTCCATCAACTAAAAAAGAATAAACCGTTCCCAATATACGTCCCGAACTTTGAACATTCCCCTCTAAACACAAAACATCTTCTTTGGTAAGCACCTGTATCATGATCGTTCATGTCCACTCCTTTTTCATGGATTAACCACAAGGGATTCATTGTCTCCTTGGGCTAGCAGCAAGATGAAATTAAATTTATTACCTATTTTTAATTTTCCGAATTGTCTATTTAATGGTATACGAAAATGAATGAATAATCAATCATTCGTTCGGACCCATTTTCTATGTATCGGTTTTGTATTTGTGAAGAGTCTACTCATAATGACTTCTATTGGCAAAAGAGTTTTTTCCTGCAATTTCGTTTCGGGTTTAATCAACCCTATTGGGTATCGTTCTCTCGCTTTTTTCTTCGAAGCGGGCTCCAATCACCTCTATTGGATACCTTTCTCTCACTTTTTTCTTCGAAATGGCCACCAATCACCCCGATGGATACCTTTCTCTCACTTTTTTCATCAAAGCTGGTTCCAATACCCCCTATTGGAGATCACTTTTTTCTTCTTGCTTTTTTTCGGAATCCAATAAATTCTATTAGCGACCGGATCCTCTCAGCTTGATAAGAGATTTTACTTTTCTATGTAATAAAACTGTAATACTAATCTATTGTTCATAATCATAGAAATAGAAATAGAAAGTAATAAGAGATTATTGAGAAATCAACTAGGAGGAATAGAACTATGAAAAAACTAATTGCCTTACTAACAGTACTTGCAACACTCTTATTTGCATCTCCAACTTTTGCTTATACCGTTAAAAGTGGGGACACGATGACAAAGATTGCAAAGGAAAACAATCTAACATTACAAGAATTATCAAGGCTTAACCCGCAAATTGAAAATCTTGATTTGATCTTTGTTGGTCAAACAGTTCATACAAATAATCTAGAAGCGGAACCTGCAAAACCAGAAATAGTAGTAGGATACTCAGAGTACGAAATAGACCTTCTGGCAAGATTGGTTAGGGCTGAAGCTGAGAGTGAACCCTTTCAAGGGAAAATTGCAGTTGCCTGTGTAGTCCTAAATAGAGTGGATAGCCCGTCCTTTCCTAACACGATAAAAGAGGTCATTTATGAAAAGGGGCAATTTCAGCCGGTTCAAAATGGCCAAATTAATAAACCTGCTGATGAGGATTCTATTAAAGCTGTACACGCAGCATTAACAGAAAACCGAAATGTTGCACCAGGGTCGTTATTCTTCTATAATCCAGACATTGCTACTAGTCGTTGGCTCGACTCCAGAACGACAACTCTCGTCATCGGTAATCATGTTTTTAAACAATAGGTTCTGTAGAATTGGAAAAGAGAAAATAGAAAAGGCCTTCCTAGAAAAATATCCAAGTACCATAAAGTAAAATGGCGCATTTTTTACAGTAGGACCTTCTGGCAATATCTATTGTTAACAAACACATACTTACTTTCAATTTCAGAAAAAAAATCCTTGGATATTTCTTAGCATTTATTATGTTCCTTTCCGTTCAATTATTTTGAAGTCCCTCCTTTATTATTTAATATCTTGTTAAAAAACAATCGTTTTATTTTGATAAACAATAATCCGGTCTTCAAGATGCCATTTTACCGACCGCGCCAAAACGCTTCGTTCAATGGAACGGCCCATTTTTTTTAGTTTATCGGATCAGAACGGTGATCGACTCGAGCAATGTCCTGTTCAATAATTGGCCCCTCATCCCAATCATTTGTCACAAAATGAGCGGTCGCCCCAATTAATTTCACTCCGCGGTCATATGCACGATCATAAGGTCTTGCTCCAATAAAGGCAGGTAAAAACGAATGGTGGATATTTATAATTTTTTTGGAATTAGCTGCCACAAATTTCGGGGTTGAAATTTGCATATATCGAACTAAAATAATCAAATCAATATCATGCTCTTTGAGTAGCTCTAATTGTTTCTGTTCTACCTGTTCACGAATCTCTTTATTTGCTGGAATATGATAAAATGGAATATTTAATCCTTCTACCACATCCCTTGCTACTCCATGGTTACTTTGCCCTTTCTATGACTAATTCAATTGTAAATCGCGTGAAGAATCTGTAAATATCCGATTAGAAATATGACAGAAAATTAATGATACGGTTACATAGTGTTAAGATATGGAAAATAAGCACTTTTTTTCCTTGAAAGCTTGTATGATACTACTGTATTAAAAATTTCAAGCGATCAAGGAGGAATAATAATGAAAGCTTTTAAGAAGTGGTTATTTGCTTTGATGTCAGCATTGATGGTACTTGGAGCTGCAGCTGCATGCTCTAACACTAGTACGGAAACAGATGATACGAATACAGAACAAACTGATGATGGTTCTGAAACTGAAGATAATTCTAGTGAGTCTGGTCAATAACAACCATTGCTAGAATGAATATGGAAAAAAAGACCATGACAGAGTCTTGGTCTCAGGTTGTCGAGAAAGGGGTATTTTCTCGGCAATTTTTTATGTCAGAATCTAAATACCAAATTTATTGATGGTCCCTGTAAATGGGCCTGTTGATTTCCGCTCCGGGCACTTGCTTTCCGCGGGGAGGTCCTGGAGCCCGTCTAGCTGCAGCGCCTAGCCCCTCGAGGACGCTTCGGTCCTGCCGCTGAAGTCAAAGAACGACTTC
>Ga0213824_1000990_pt1 | contig 18332 bp, 17 predicted proteins | sample MC6MC0906MG_FD_179892 | JGI IMG/M metagenome (GOLD analysis project Ga0213824, IMG submission 179892) | Enriched soil aggregate microbial communities from Iowa State University, Ames, United States - MC6-MC0906-MG | ecosystem: Environmental > Terrestrial > Soil > Unclassified | place: USA: Iowa...
ACAATAATATCAAAGCGCTTCGGATCACCTATGTGATAACCTATTTTATTAACAATCATTCGATCGCGGTCATGTAAAGTTGGTGACATCGATACACCATCTACGAGAATTGGCGCAAAGAAAAACTGTCTAATAACGCCCGCTAATACAATTGCAATCAAAATTGCTTTGATCCATTCCCAAAGTGAACTCTTTTCTTTCTTCATGCATTTCCCCTCCACAGTTATGTAAGCTGCTCGTATTATATCAAAAATTTATATAGATTGGAAAAAGGGAGCTTGCGCATTTACAAGCTCCCATACATGTCTTATCGAATTTCTTTAATACGTGCTTTTTTACCGCGAAGGTTACGTAAGTAGTATAACTTAGCACGACGTACTTTACCACGGCGAAGTACTTCGATGTTCGCGATTCTTGGCGTGTGAACTGGGAATGTACGCTCAACACCTACGCCGTAAGAAATCTTACGAACTGTGAATGTTTCACTGATTCCGCCACCACGACGTTTGATTACAACACCTTCGAAAAGCTGAATTCTTTCACGAGTTCCCTCAACTACTTTTACGTGTACACGTAAAGTGTCTCCAGGACGGAATGAAGGAAGGTCAGTTTTTAATTGGCCTTTTGTAATTTCTGCGATTAATTGTTGCATATTAAATTCTCTCCTTTAAACAGATGCTCTTATAAAGTCTTAATAAATTACAGCGGAACATCGTTAATACGGCTACTGATTTCAGTAGCACAAATGTTATAATAGCATATTACTAGGACTGTTGCAACAGAAAATATATCAAGCCCTTATTGGTCTTTTTTAATTTGCTCCAGCCATTTCTCTTCTTGCTTAGATAATTCTCGCTCTTCTAGTAAATCTGGTCTACGCGTATACGTACGACGCAAGGATTCTTTATGGCGCCATTCATCAATGTTTTTATGATTTCCTGACATTAATACATCCGGTACCTTCATACCACGAAAATCAGCAGGACGTGTATAATGTGGGTGTTCTAACAAACCTGTGCTAAAAGAATCTTCCACTTGTGACGTTTGATTCCCTAGTACTCCTGGCAGGAGACGTACAACACTATCAGTAATCACCATTGAGGCTAGTTCTCCACCCGTCAATACGTAATCACCAATAGAAATCTCATCTGTTACAAGATGTTCACGAATTCGTTCATCGTACCCTTCATAATGGCCACATACAAAAATAACATGCTCTTCTTCAGCAAGCTCTTCTGCTTTTCTCTGCGTAAAACGCTCTCCTTGCGGACACATTAAGACGATTCTCGGTTTACGGTCTGTTTCCTTCGTTAGCTCTTCCACCGCATCAAAGATAGGCTGAGGGGTTAATACCATCCCAGCGCCCCCGCCATACGGATAATCATCTACACTATTATGCTTACTAGTTGTATAATCACGGAAATTGACAACACGAAGCTCTACCGCTTCTTTTTCTTGTGCTTTCTTTAAAATTGAAGACCCAAACACACCCGTAAACATATCTGGAAACAATGTTAAAATGTCAATTTTCATTATAGCAATCCTTCCATTACATGAATGGTTACTAATTTATTCTCAATGTTAACTTGAAGCACAACGTCATCAATATAAGGAATTAAAAGATCTTGACCCTTTGGACGTTTAATCACCCATACATCATTCGCACCAGGAGATAAGATCTCTTTGATCGTTCCTAACGCTTCTCCTTCTTCCGTTACAACGTTACAACCAATAATTTCATGATAGTAGTATTCACCTTCAGCTAGTTCGCCTAACTGCTCTTCTGGTACTTTTATTAAAGAACCTTTCAACTTCTCTACTTCATCTACATTGTTGTATCCTTCAAGTGTTAATAAATCAAATGTCTTATGTTGACGATGAGAAGTTACCTTCACTGGAAGATAGTCTGTACCTTTCTCATTACATATGTATAACGTGTTTCCTACTTTATATCGCTCTTCTGGAAAATCAGTACGAGAAATCACACGAATTTCTCCTCTTACGCCATGAGTATTTACAATTTTCCCTACGTTAAACCATTTTGTCATAAATAGTATGTCACCCCTGGTTTCTATATAAATTAAGCATCTCCATTTCATATATGGAACATGCAACTTCTCTTTAAATGTTAAAAAAGGGAGAGGAATTAACTCCTCGCCCTTTTTACGTTTATTGAATTTCCAGTGTTACTTTTTCATCATTATGATGTCCCACTGAATACAAGAGCATTCGAATCGCTTTCGCAACCTTCCCTTGCTTTCCAATGACTTTTCCAACATCCTCAGGATGTACAGTTAATCGATACTTTATCTCTCCGTTGCAAAGTTCCTGTGTAACTTTTACATCTTCAGGATGATCGACAAGAGGCTTGACAATCGTCTCGACTAACTTCTTCATAGTCATTGCCTCAATTACTTACCTTGTTTAGATAAGTGGAATTTCTCCATGATACCTTGGTTAGAGAATAGGTTACGAACTGTATCAGATGGTTTAGCACCGTTTCCTAACCATTTTAATGCTGCTTCTTCGTTGATCTTAACTTCAGCTGGTTGAGCAACCGGATTGTAAGTACCGATTTCCTCAATGAAACGTCCGTCACGAGGAGAACGAGAATCTGCAACAACTACACGATAGAAAGGAGTTTTTTTAGCTCCCATACGTTTTAAACGAATTTTAACTGCCATTTATAAAGCACCTCCGAATTTATTTCACACAGATAATTATATTAGCAAAAAGACTATTGCTTTGTAAAGTATTTTTTCTTAACAGAGCCATCTTTTTTTCCTTACATGAATGGAAACTTCAATCCACCTAGTCCTTTTTTCTTACCTTTTTGCATTCCAGTCATCGTCTTCATCATTTTTTTCATATCATCAAATTGCTTGATTAGACGATTAATTTCTTGTACGGTTGTACCGCTACCTTTGGCAATGCGTTTTTTACGACTAGCATTGATTATTTCCGGTTGTTCTCGCTCTAATTTAGTCATAGAACGAATAATTGCCTCAATATGCCCAATTTGTTTTTCATCAACTTGTGCATTTTTCAGCCCTTTAATTTTATTTGCACCAGGAAGCATTCCTAACAATTCGTCAAGCGGTCCAAGTTGACGCACTTGTCCAAGTTGTTCTAGGAAATCGTCAAGCGTAAACGAAAGCGTACGCATTTTTTGCTCAAGTTCTTTTGCTTTCTCTTCATCAACTGTAGCTTGCGCTTTTTCAATTAATGTTAAGACGTCGCCCATCCCTAAAATACGGGATGCCATACGTTCTGGATGGAACGCTTCAATCGCATCTAGCTTTTCACCCATACCAGCAAATTTAATTGGTGTGTTTGTTACAGCCTTAATAGATAATGCCGCACCACCGCGCGTGTCACCATCTAATTTCGTTAATACAACACCTGTTAAACCTAACTGCTCATGGAAGCTTTGTGCTACATTTACCGCGTCTTGTCCCGTCATCGCATCGACAACAAGGAAAATTTCATCCGGTTTCGCAACTTCTTTAACTTTCGCTAATTCATCCATTAGTTCTTCATCAATATGCAGGCGACCCGCTGTATCAATTAAAACATAATCGTGATGATCTTCTTTTGCTTTTGCAATCGCTTGTTTCGCAATTTCAACTGGACTTACTTGATCTCCTAAAGAGAAAACAGGCATGTCCAATTGCTTCCCTAATGTTTCAAGCTGTTTAATCGCTGCTGGACGGTAAATATCTGCTGCAACAAGCATTGGTTTACGATTATACTTTTTACGAAGTAAATTCGCAAGCTTACCTGTTGTCGTTGTTTTACCCGCACCTTGCAGACCAACCATCATTATAACAGTCGGTGGCTTATTAGCAACAGCAATTTTGCTTTGCTCTCCGCCCATAAGTTCTGTAAGTTCTTCCTGTACGATTTTAATTACTTGTTGTCCAGGTGTCAAACTTTTCATTACATCTTGTCCGACAGCACGCTCAGACACACGCTTTATAAAATCTTTTACTACTTTAAAGTTAACATCTGCTTCTAAAAGAGCTAGACGAACTTCTCTCATCATTTCTTTCACATCGGCTTCAGAAACTTTTCCTTTGCCGCGGATTTTTTGCATTGTCTGTTGAAGTCGGTCGGCTAATCCTTCAAATGCCATATTGCCGTCCTCCTAATCTAAATTTTCGATAGCTTCAACAACTTGTTTCATTTCTTCATTCACATGCTCTTCTTCGCTGATTAGCTGTTTTAGCTTTGCAACAAGTCGCTGTCGCTCTTGAAACTTTTGAAGTAATACTAATTTATCTTCATATTCTTCAAGCATCGCTTCAGTCCGTTTAATGTTATCATACACGGCTTGGCGGCTTACATCAAATTCTTCCGCAATTTCACCAAGAGATAAATCATCTAGATAATAAAGCGACATATAACTTCTTTGTTTTTGCGTTAACAACGATTGATAAAAATCAAATAAATAGTTCATTCTCGTTGTTTTCTCGAGCATGTTGGATCATCCTTTGTTAAGTGATTTCCCTTTACATGAATTAGTTTACATGGAGTATAAAAGAGTGTCAAGTTTTTTTCTTAACATCACATATTTTTTATAGAAAAAGAAGCGGAAATACCGCTTCTTTCACTTACACTTCTTCAGTTTCTACCAAGTTCGCGAATAAGCCATACACATATTGTTCTGGATCAAATTGCTGCAGATCATCCATTTGCTCTCCTAGTCCAACAAACTTCACCGGTACATCCATTTCGTTACGAATTGCTAATACGATACCACCTTTAGCAGTTCCATCTAACTTCGTTAAAACAATACCAGTAACATTCGTTGCTTCACGGAATGTTTTCGCTTGACTTAATCCATTTTGTCCTGTTGTTGCATCAATAACAAGTAATACTTCATGAGGAGCTCCTGGTACTTCACGCTCAATTACACGCTTCACTTTCTCTAACTCTTTCATTAAGTTGACTTTGTTTTGCAGGCGTCCTGCTGTATCACATAGCAATACATCCACTTTACGAGCCTTCGCTGCCTGTACAGCATCGTACATAACAGCCGCCGGGTCAGACCCTGATCCTTGTTTAATTACTTCTACACCAACACGATCGCCCCATACTTCTAATTGTTCAATCGCTCCAGCACGGAATGTATCTCCTGCCGCCAATAGGACAGACTTTCCTTCCGATTTAAATTTATGTGCAAGCTTACCAATTGTCGTCGTTTTTCCTACACCATTAACACCAACAAATAAAACAACTGTTAATTGATCCTCTTGTATATTAACTTCATTGCTAAAGTCGCTATCACCTTTGTAAATTCCCACTAACTTCTCAGAAATCACAGCCTGTACTTCTTTTGGATCTTGAATGTTACGACGTTGCACTTCTTCTTTCAACTGATCAATTAATTCCATTACTGTCGAGACTCCAACATCTGCACTAATTAAAATTTCTTCTAATTCCTCAAAAAAGTCTTCGTCTATTTTACGATAACGATACACTAAATCATTTACTTTATCAGCAAATGAATTTCTTGTTTTTTCCAATCCTTGTTTAAACTTCTCTGTTACTGTATCCGTTTGTTTTGAAATTTTTTCTTTTAATTTTTTAAAAAAACTCATACTTCCCATCCTTCCTATTTACTTGCTACAAGTTCTTCGCCATCACCTAAACGAACAGAAACAAGCTTAGATACCCCTGATTCTTGCATTGTTACACCGTACAATACATCAGACTCTTCCATTGTACCTTTTCGGTGTGTAATTACAATAAACTGCGTTTCATCACTAAATTTCTTTAAATACTGCGCAAAACGAGCAACATTAGCCTCATCAAGAGCCGCTTCTACTTCATCTAGCACACAGAATGGGACTGGGCGTACTTTTAAAATACCAAATAAGAGCGCAATTGCCGTCAAAGCACGCTCTCCACCTGAAAGTAAACCTAAATTTTGTAGTTTCTTCCCTGGCGGTTGCGCCACAATATCAATACCAGTATTTAATAAATCTTCTGGATTTGTCATTACTAAATCCGCTCTTCCGCCTCCGAATAATTCAGAGAATACAGATTGAAACTCCGTTCGAATTCCTTCAAATGTAGTAGAAAAGCGTTTTTTCATCTCTTCATCCATTTCCGTAATAAGTTGATGTAACGTCGATTTCGCTTCTTCCAGGTCATCTCTTTGCTCTAGTAAGAATGTGTGACGTTCTGCTACACGTTCGTATTCATCAATTGCCCCTAAGTTTACTGCGCCTAGCTCTTCAATGGATAGTTTAATTAATTTCACCTTTTTACGCGCATCTTCTGCAGGCATCGTCATTGTATACTTCAGTTTTGCTGCTTCAAATGAAATAGTATATGTTTCACGTAAATGCTGCAATCTATTTTCCAACTCTACATCAAGTCGGTTAATTTTCACTTCTTGATCTTTCAACATCTCAAGAATATATTTATGTTTACCTATTGTTTCTTTCACACCGCGCTCTAAATGCTCCACTCTCTCTTGCAATGATACGCGTTGTTCACGACGCGAACGAATTAAATCCGAAGTTTGATTACGATCATATGCTTTCTTCTCTATCATATTCGTAATTTGGTCTTCGCCACTTGAATTAGACGTCATCTCTTGTTTTAAGAACGCTAAATCTTCTTTCGTTTTTACAAGTGTCGTATCAGTCTCTTCTTTTTCCTTCGTCAATCGTTCAACTTTTTCTTTTTGATTAGATAAACGTTGTTGTTGTTCAGCTGCTTGTACTTTTAGCTCAGTCATTTCCTTCTGAACTTTTTCTTTTGAAGAATGTTGCTCACTTTTTTGTTTCGTTAATGCGACGATTTTGCCATCTAATTCCGAGATTTCCGCTTGAAGAGTTGCTAAAATCTTTTCTAACTCTCCTTTTCGCCCTTGCATTTTCACTTGATCTTGTAAAAATCCTTCTATCTCTAAATCGTATATAGATAAACGATCGTTAATTCGATGCTCTTCTAATTCTAATCGATTAATTTCTTCTCTTAATTTTTGTTCATCTACACGCTCAGTTTCTACGCCTTGGCGTAGTTCGCGTATTTTCACTTCTTTTTCTTGAATCTCTTGCTTTACTGCTTTAACAAAGTTTTCTAGCTTCGTTGTTTTTTCTTCCATATCAGCTAGCTTTTTAGTCCATTCTTCAAGTTCACGCTGGCGCCCTAATAAAGAAGATTTCGCCTGTTTTACAGCTCCACCAGTCATAGAACCGCCAGGATTCACTACGTCACCTTCAAGCGTTACAATACGATAGCGATATTGTAATTGTTTCGCTAATTCATTTGCACCGCGTAAATCTTTCGCAACAACAACAGTACCTAATAGGCTTGAAACTACATTCTCATATTTATTGTTGTACTGCACAAGTTCTGCCGCCACACCAACAAACGCTGGATGTTGATTCACAATGCGTAATTGTTCAAATGATAACGATCTACTTTTAATAACAGCTTGAGGTAAAAACGTTGCACGCCCATGTTTATTTTGCTTTAAAAATGTAATTGCATTACGTGCATGTTCTTCTGTTTGTACTACGATATGTTGCATCGCTGCCCCAAGGGCGATCTCCATTGCAATTTCATATTCTTTCGGCACAGTCAGAAGTTCTGCAACAGCTCCCTCGATACCTTGCAATCTATTTTCTCTAGCCTTTAATACTTCACGTACCCCTTGATAGAAACCAGAATAGTCCTCTTGCATTTCTTCTAGCATTTCTTTTCGAGAACGCGCCTGTTGCACAAATTGATACGCTTGATACAGTTTCGTTTCATTTTCACTATACTGAGACTTACATTTCCCAAGTGCCGTTTCTGTCTTCTGTATGTTAGAAATAATGCCAGCTACTTTCTCCTTCACTTGCTCATAACTTTCTACAAGTTTCGCTTTTTTCGCTGTAATTTCCATACGCATCTGTACATATTTTTCATTTTCTTCATCAAGGCGTTCATTTTTAGAATTTTGCTGTTTAGATTGTTCTTCAATCATAGATAATTCATTACGAAGACTTGCTTGTTGATTTAAAAGTTCAATATAATCACCTTTTAAATTCTCAATCTGTTCCTCTAGATTCACGGCAAAAGTTGCAAGTAGTTGCTCATTATCATGCAATTTCTTCTCCAACTCTTTTACTTGATTCACAAATTGCATTAACGCTTCGGTACTTGTTTCAATTTCGCCATCATAACTTTTAGCTTTCTCTACCAATTCAACAATTAGCTTTTCAAGCTGCGCACAATGCGTCGTCGCATTTTGCTTTCTTTCCTTTAACAACTCACGCTGCCCTTCTAGTTTCTCTAGTTCTTTACTAGAAAGAAGGAGAACTTCTTGTAAGGAGTTTACAGATTCATCAACCGCTTGTAATTGTCCACGTAATTCCTCAAGCTCTTCTTCACTTTTTTGTAAATTCGTCGACATCTTAACTTCTTCATCTTTATTATGCCCAAATTGATTTCGAAGCGCTTCCCACTTTTCATGTAATTCTTCAATTTCATGTACAATAAGCGCCGCTTCTACTTTTTCTAATTCTTCTTTTTTCTCAAGAAAATCTTTCGCTATAGAAGCTTGTCTTTCTAGTGGTTCTACTTGACTACTCAATTCATGTATAATATCTTGCACACGATTTAAGTTTTCTTGTGTTTCTGCTAATTTCCCTTCAGCTTTCTTTTTACGAAGTTTGTATTTCAGCACACCCGCAGCTTCCTCAAATACCCCTCGACGTTCTTCCGATTTACTACTTAAAATCTCTTCGACTTTCCCCTGGCTAATAATTGAAAAAGCTTCTCTTCCCATACCAGAGTCCATAAATAAATCAATAATATCTTTCAATCTACAAGATTGTTTATTAATATAAAAATCACTATCACCCGAACGAGATACACGACGTGTTACACACACCTCGTTATATTCAATCGGTAATCGTTGGTCTTCATTATTTAAAGTTAATGTTACTTCAGCAATATTAACCGCTCTTCTCGTATCACTACCTGCAAAAATAATATCCTCCATTTTCGCACCGCGTAATGACTTTGCAGATTGTTCACCAAGTACCCAGCGAATCGCATCAGTAATATTACTTTTCCCGCTCCCGTTAGGTCCTACTACAGAAGTTACACCTGGAACAAAATCGACAGATACACGCTCAGCAAAAGATTTAAATCCTGCTATTTCTAATCTTTTTAAAAACACGAAAGGCCTTCCTCCTATTCTCCGTTGTTGTAAACATTGTCTGTACGAAAACAAGCTACTATACGGATTTCCCACTCCTTTTATTTATAAACAAAAGGAAAGTTTCATTCTATGCATAAGGAATCCCCCTCATTCAAAGGGGGATTCCTTATAGTTGTTCTTTTAATTTTTTCAATGCTTCTGCAGCAGCTTGTTGCTCTGCTTCTTTTTTCGACTTGCCACTACCAAGACCTAAAGCCACGTTATTTAACGTAACACGTGACACAAATTCTCGGTTATGGGCCGGTCCTTTTTCTTGCAAAATTTGATACTCAACGTTACCACTACCATCACGCTGAATCAATTCTTGCAATTGACTCTTATAATCCATCACATGAGAAAAAGCACCTTCATTAATTTTCGGATATACAACTTCTTTTAAGAATCCCCAAACTGTTTCAAGCCCTTGATCAAGATAAAGGGCACCAATAAACGCTTCAAAGACATCCGCTAATAAAGCTGGTCGTTCACGTCCACCCGTCATTTCCTCACCTTTCCCTAATAAAACAAGGCTACCAAATGACAATTCGTTTGCAAAACGAACAAGAGATGGCTCACATACAATAGCTGCACGTAGTTTTGTTAACTCTCCTTCGCTCATTGTCGGATATTTTTGAAACAGATACTGTGATACAGTGAGTTCCAATACAGCATCACCAAGAAATTCAAGACGCTCATTGTCCTCATGCGGTTTTTTTCGATGCTCATTCACATACGATGAATGCGTAAATGCTTGAATCAATAATTTTTCATCTGAAAACGTAATACCTATCTCTTCTTGAAATACTTTAAACGCTTCACGATATTTTGTTTCGTATTTTTTTTCTCTATGTTTTCGGTACGGCATAGGTCCCTCCAGATATAAGCCGAGAAGCCCCGCTAAAAAACGGGACTTCACTTAAGCATTATAGATGACTCTCTATGTAAGTCACAGCATCGCCAACAGTAGCAATCTTTTCAGCATCTTCATCAGAAATTTCCATTTCGAATTCATCTTCCAATTGCATTACAAGTTCTACTACATCTAGGGAGTCTGCGCCTAAATCTTCTTTAAAGCTCGCAGCTGGTACTACTTCAGTTTCTTCTACACCTAAACGATCAACGATGATTTTTGTTACACGCTCTAAAACATCTGCCATTCCATTCACCTCCCCTCAAATATTATATAAAATATTGTCCAAAAAAACTAGGTGAAATCGATTCTTTTATTACATTACCATTCCGCCATCAACATTTAACGTTTGTCCTGTAATATATTTGCTTTGATCAGAAGCAAAAAACGTTACAGTATTTGCGATATCTTGCGCTTCACCAAACTGAGCTGCAGGAATTAACTTTAACATTTCGGCTTTTATATTTTCATCTAATACATCCGTCATATCAGTCGCAATAAACCCTGGAGCAATTGCATTTACAGTAATATTTCGGCTCGCTAATTCTTTTGCTGATGTTTTTGTTAATCCAATTACACCAGCTTTAGCAGCAACATAGTTTGCTTGTCCTGGGTTTCCTGTTACTCCAACAACAGAAGCGATATTAATAATACGTCCATGACGTTGACGCATCATATAACGAGATACTGCCTTCGTACATAAGAATACACCTTTTAAGTTTGTATTAATAACTGTATCCCATTCTTCTTCTTTCATACGCATTAATAAATTATCTTTTGTTACACCAGCGTTATTTACAAGAATATCTACTTGTCCAAACGTATCTACAGTTTGTTTCACCATATTCGTAACATCTTCAGCATTTGCAACATCTGCTCTTACTGCAATAGCATCTGAACCTAATTTCTTTATTTCATCGACTACTTCATTCGCCTTTTGCTCATTACCAGCATAATTTACTACCACATTTGCCCCTTGTTTCGCTAAATCAATCGCAATCGCACGACCAATTCCACGTGAAGCGCCAGTTACTAATGCTACTTTCCCTTTTAACATCAGTTTTCTCCTCTCAAATTTGAAATGGTATCTTTTAATGTCTCTTCGTCATATATCGCATATGCTTTCACAGAAGAGTCAATCGACTTCATAAGACCAGCAAGTACTTTTCCAGGGCCGATTTCAATAAATGTATCTACCCCTTGATTCACCATATACTCAATGGATGGATACCATAATACAGGCGAATAGAGCTGTTCAATCAGCTTTTCTTTAATATCTGTACCACGTGTAATAACGTCCGCTGTAACATTTGCAATAACAGGAATATTTGTGTCTTGAATTGTAATTACATTTAAAACACTTTGGAATCTCTCAGCAGCTGGCTTCATAAGTGAGGAATGAAATGGTCCACTTACTTTAAGAGGAATTGCTCTTTTAGCACCATTTTCTTTCGCTCTTTGAGAAGCAAGTTCTACTCCTTGATTTGTTCCAGAAATAACAATTTGCTTCGTGCTATTCATATTAGCAATTTGCACCGCATATCCTTCACTTGTTACTTCTTCTGTAACTTGTTTCAGCATTTCCGGATCAGCACCTAAAATAGCTGCCATCGCACCTTCCCCACCCGGAACTGCTTCTTCCATATATTCCCCACGTTTCCTTACAGCATATACAGCATCTTCAAAAGTTAATGCACCCGCTGCTACAAGAGCGCTATATTCACCTAAGCTATGTCCCGCGACAAAATCTGGTGTAATATCATACTCATTCAAAGCTGTTAAAATTGCAAAACTCGTTGTTAATAAAGCAGGTTGCGCATTTGTCGTTAATGTTAGCTTTTCCTGTGGCCCTTCAAAAATCACTTCTGACAGTGAATCTTGCAGCACCTCATCCGCTTTCGCAAACACTTTCGCAACTTCGTTATTATTCTCCGCTAACTGTCTACCCATTCCAACTGCCTGTGAACCTTGGCCCGGAAAAAGAAATGCTAGTTTTCCCATTTCAAATCCTCCTCTTATTGAAGCGGCTCTTTCTCCATTACACTTGAAATTGTAGGAATTACTTCTTTCGCTACCATTTCTCTTGTTTGACGAATCGCACTAAATATCGATTGGTCATTTGAAGAACCATGAGCCTTAATGACAGGAGCTTTTAAGCCAAACAATGCCGCTCCTCCATACTCCGAATAATCCATTTTATCTTTTAATACCATAAGTTTTGGTTTTAATACCGCTGCTGCTAATTTGCTCGTAAACGAACTCATTAATTGCTCTTTTAACATAGAGAATAATGCAAGTGCTGTTCCTTCTAATGATTTTAGAGCTACGTTACCTGTAAAACCATCACATACAACAACATCTGCTACACCTTGCAATAAGTCTCTTGATTCAACGTTTCCAACAAAATTAATTGGTGCATCCTTGAGCATAGCAAAGACTTGTTTTGAAAGCTCGTTTCCTTTGCCATCCTCTGTCCCAACGTTTAAAAGTCCAACGCGAGGATTTTTAATTCCTCTTACCTTCTCTGCATAAACAGAGCCCATTACTGCATATTGATATAAATGAATTGGTTTTGCATCAACATTTGCTCCAACATCTAACATCACAAAACCTTCTCCATCAACAGTTGGCATTGTAGGTGATAAAGCCGGTCGTTCAATTCCTTCCATACGACCAACAACAAACAATCCAGCTGCCATTAAAGCTCCTGTACTTCCTGCTGAGATACAAGCATCCGCTACGCCGTTCTTCACTTGCTCTGCTGCTAGTACCATTGAAGCTTGTTTTTTTCGGCGAACCGCTCTTACTGGTTCATCTGTCGATTCGATTTTTTCGTCTGTATGAAGTATAGTAATTCGCTCTTCACTCGTTAAGTATTGACGAATTTTCTCTTCTTTCCCTACTAACGTAATATGTAAATCTGAGTATTCCTTAATAGCTTTCATTGCTCCTAATACTACAGCCTTTGGAGCATGGTCGCCGCCCATTGCATCTATTGCGATTTTCATAAGTTGTTACCTTCCTCACTATAATTACTAGATCGATACATTTCAAAAGTGCCTGTAAAAACAAGTTCTTCTCCAACAAAGCTACGCACTTTGACAACCGTCCGTCCTTTATCATTCTCTACATCTTCAACACGTGCTTTTGCAACAACACGTTCTCCTAATTTTACAGGACGAATGTATCGAATGGTAGACTTTGCAGTTAAAGCTAATTCTTCATCAATAACTGCAACAGCTAGTGAGTTTGCTTGCGCAAACAAATGATGCCCACGAGCAATTTGATTTCTTTTAAATACATGTTCTACCTTTACTTCAAAGATAGAAATCGCATGTCTATCTAATTCTATATCGATAATTTCTCCGACAACCTCTTCTAACGGTAAAGATTTCACATCTTCTTCATGTTGTTTTGTAGCCACATGCTTAATTCGTTCTCTTAATTCAGGAATAGATAATTCCATACGATCAAGACGAACAGTTTGTATGCTCACTTGAAATTTTTCCGCTAAATCTTCATCCGTTATAAAAGGATTCGTTTCTATTGTTTGTTGTAATAATTCTTGTCTTTCTTTTTTACTTCTTCTTTTTTTCATACCGCACCATCCATTTTTATGACTAGGTACTAACAGTAGTATATAATCATTAAAAGTAGAATGCAACAAAAACTTTTGCAGACTACTCTTAGTCGAGCTTCTCTCCCTGGAACACACCTGTTCCGTCAAGATAAGTACGCAACGAAGCATACTGATCATTGTGCCAAAACGCTTCTGAATCAACTAGTATCGCCGCATCTTGTCTCGCTGTTTCTAACGCTCGATAATCATGTACCATATCAGCAACCTTAAACTCTGGTAGACCACTTTGCTTACTTCCAAAGAAATCTCCAGGACCTCGTAACTCTAAATCTTTTTCCGACAATACAAATCCATCATTTGTTTCAGTCATAATGCGCATTCTTTCTTTTCCTGTTTCTGATTTCGGGTCCGCAATTAACAAACAATACGATTGTTCACTACCACGCCCAACGCGCCCCCTAAGCTGATGAAGCTGCGATAAACCGAAACGCTCCGCGTCATAAATAACCATAACAGTCGCATTCGGTACATTCACACCTACTTCAACAACTGTTGTCGATACAAGAATTTGCACTTTATTTTCACTAAACTGTCCCATTATCTCTTCTTTTTCTTGAGATGATAGTCTCCCATGCATTAATCCAACTTGGCATTTCCCTTGATAATGATGAGTCAGCATACTATGTAAGTCGATAGCATTTTGTACATCCAACTTCTCAGACTCTTCAATTAGAGGACAAATAACATATGCCTGTCTTCCTTTTTTGATCTCTTTCTCCACAAAACCGAGAACGCGATCTAACATATCATGTTTTGCCCAATACGTTTCGATCACCTTTCTACCAGCTGGCATTTCATCGATAATAGAAACGTCCATCTCTCCAAATGCAGTGATAGCTAACGTACGCGGGATTGGGGTCGCCGTCATAAACAACACATCTGGACTTTCACCTTTCTCACGTAAAACCCGGCGCTGCGCTACACCAAATCGATGCTGTTCATCAGTAATAACGAGACCTAACCTATGAAATATAACTTCATCTTGAATTAAAGCGTGCGTCCCAACAAGGATATCTACTTCCCCTTGCTCTAATCTCGCCAAAATTTCTCGTCGTCTCGCACCTTTAACAGAACTTGTTAGCAGTTCAACCTTCATACCGAAATGCGAAAACGTCTCAGCGAGCGATTGATAATGTTGTTCAGCTAAAATTTCCGTAGGAACCATCATAGCACCTTGATAATGAGCTAATTTCGCTCCATAAAGGGCAATCGCAGCAACAACTGTTTTCCCAGAGCCTACATCCCCTTGCAATAATCGATTCATGCGGTAGGGAGATGTCATATCTTTCATTATTTCATCTACAACCCGGCTTTGTGCGCCAGTTAACGGAAACGGAAGTGCATCAGTAAACTCTTGCAATTCTACTGACGAAATTTCTTTTTTCGTGCCCTTCGAATTTTCCCTTTCCATTTTCCGTAATGTTTGCATTTTCAACTGGAACAAGAAAAATTCCTCATATACAAAACGGCGCCGCGCTTGCTTTAAATCTTCCTGTCCCACTGGAAAATGTAACGCCCTGAGTGCTTCATAACGTGGTAATAATTTATACCTACTTAACAAACCGTCAGGTAACACTTCAATTATAGAGTCTCCATATTCCTTTAAAGCCTGGGCAATAAAACGGCGCATCTGCTTTACTGTCAACTTCCCTTTCACTGAATATACTGGCTCTACTTCTTGTTGACGCACAACCGGTCCAAAATGAAGTTCTGATACAGCGATCGTTTGACGATGCTGATCCCATTTACCAGTAATCGTTACCGTTTCATCTAGCTTTAACTTTTGTTTATAATATGGTCTATTAAAACATACGGCTGTAATTAAATAACGCCCGACAAGAACACGAACTGTAAGACGCGACTTTTTCTTTCCATAATATTGAAGTAAAGGAGCACTATGTACTTTCCCTTCAACCGTCACACGCTCATCATGCTTTACGTCAGCAAGATCTTTCATCGCATAGTCTTCATAACGGTACGGAAAATGTTCTAATAGATGAGAAACTGTATAAATCCCCATCTCGTGTAATAACTCAGATGTTTCCCCTCCGATTCCCTTTACATCCGTAACAGGAACTTGTACAACTTCATTCAAGATTCTCACGCTCCGTCACATTATTTTCTTCGATTCATTCTATTGATTCTCCATTAACATCATCGACATCCGTAATCACTCTCTTTCACCCTATATATTCTATCATAGGCATTCTAAGAGAAACTACTCTAATCCCTCTATATAAAGTGAAACTATAATCAGTGGGGGTGTTGTTCATCCCCACTGATTATTAGCCTTCACCAATCGGGCTTTTATGGGCAGTTAATCCCCCCCAACCTCTTTGCTCCAGCCGAATTTAGGGGTGGAAATTTTACTGCCCACAAATAGCGGGACTAAACAAAGATATACAACACGTAAGAAAAGAGCCTCACTATTAGCAGCAAGGCTCTTCTCTATCATCAATATGCTAGCCTTTTGAATAAAAACTAGTAATAAATTTCATATCACTACTTTTCATCCATTAGCAAGTAAGTAATCCATGTATTTTTAAAACGAACCTTTTCTTATTCTACAGAGAAGATGAAAGAATACACCGGTTGGTTCCCTGCATGTACTTCTACTTCTGCATCTTCAAAGTTCTCTTCAACAAATGCAACTAATTCAGCCACTTCTTCGTCTGTTGCATCTTCACCTTGTAGAATCGTTACGATTTCAGAATCCTCATCAATTAGTGCTTCTAGTAATTGCTTCGCAGCTCCTACTTTTTCAGCGTTTGTTGATACGATTTTTCCATCTGCAATACACATGAAATCATCTTTTTGAATTGCCACACCGTCAATTTCCGTATCACGAACAGCATACGTAATTTGACCTGTTTTCACATGAGATAAAGCTTCGTTCATGTTCTCTTTATTCTCTTCTAACGTTCCAACTGGATTAAATGCTAACATTGCAGCCATACCTTGAGGAACTGTTTTCGAACGAACAACAATCACTTCTTGATCTACCACTGAAGCTGCTTGTTCTGCTGCCATTACGATATTCCCGTTATTTGGTAAAATGATGATCTTTTCAGCATTCGCCTCTTCAATCGCCTTCACGATATCCTCCGTACTTGGATTCATCGTTTGGCCACCTTCGATAACTTTCGTTGCGCCAATGCTCTCAAATAAAGTTTTAATACCAGATCCCATAGCTACAGTCACAATACCATACGGTTGTTTCTCTTTTGGTTGATTCGTTTGTTCAGGCACCATAGTAGGTTCATCTAATAAAGCCGTATGCTGTTCACGCATATTTTCTACTTTGATTTTAATTAGACTACCGTAGCGTTGTCCATAGTTCATAGGATCTCCAGGATGTTCCGCATGAATATGAACCTTAACAACCTCATCATCTGATACAACAAGTAGTGAATCCCCGTACACACTAATATCTTCACGGAATTTTTGTTCAGAGAAATTATGTTCCTTCATTTTTTCAGGCTCTAATTTCACCATGAATTCCGTACAATATCCATACTTAATATCTTCTGTACTCAATTGGCTTTGTACACTACGGTGATGTTCTGCGCGTACCATGTCATTCATAGATGGTTGCGTCTGCACATTAGAAGAAATTGTTTCTCCTTTTAAGTCAGCTAAAAATCCTTCATATACAACAACTAGACCTTTACCACCGCTATCTACAACGCCAACTTGTTTTAATACAGGTAATAAATCTGGCGTACGATTTAACGATGCATTCGCTTCTTTTACAACGTCTTCCATAAACAAAACAAAGTCGCGCTGTTTTTTCGCAACTGTCACTGCATATTTACCCGTTTCTCTTGCAACCGTTAAAATCGTTCCTTCAATTGGTTTCATAACCGCTTTATATGCTGCCTCTACTCCAGCTTCTAAAGCTGCAGCAAAATCAACTGTTGTTAATTCTTCTTTTTGTTCAATGGATTTAGAAAAACCACGGAATAACTGAGATAAAATAACCCCAGAGTTTCCACGAGCTCCCATTAATAATCCTTTGGCTAAACTTACGCCGACTTTACCAGCATGCTGTGAAGGATTTTCTTTCACTTCACGTGCGCCTGAAGTCATTGATAAGTTCATGTTTGTACCGGTATCGCCATCTGGAACTGGAAATACGTTTAATGCATCAACAAGCTGAACATTATTTGTTAAATTATTTGCTCCTTGAATGATCATTTGTGATAAACGTTTTCCATCAATTTTTTGAATTGACACAGATTTTCCTCCTTAATGCACATTACAAGTTTATTACTTTAACTCCTTGTACGTAGATGTTTACAGAATCTACTGCTAGTCCTACAGTTTGATCTAATGTATATTTCACTTTAGTCTGCACGTTATGTGCTACTTCTGAAATTTTCGTACCATAGCTCACAATAATATACATATCAATATGTACTTCATCTTCATCTTTACGAACAATAACACCTCTAGTGAAGTTTTCTTTTCGTAAAATGTCTGTTAATCCATCTTTTAACTGATTTTTTGATGCCATACCTACGATACCGTAGCAATCTACTGCGGCACCTCCAGCAATTGTTGCAATTACATCT
>Ga0213824_1000996_pt1 | contig 18266 bp, 20 predicted proteins | sample MC6MC0906MG_FD_179892 | JGI IMG/M metagenome (GOLD analysis project Ga0213824, IMG submission 179892) | Enriched soil aggregate microbial communities from Iowa State University, Ames, United States - MC6-MC0906-MG | ecosystem: Environmental > Terrestrial > Soil > Unclassified | place: USA: Iowa...
ACCAACCATACGTTACAACAAAAAAAATCGAATAGATAGCTATTCATCTATTCGATCTTTCATCTGTTTCAATATTTTCTTTTCCAGTCTCGAAACTTGTACTTGCGAAATGCCTATGCGCTCCGCTACTTCTGATTGGGTTTGGTCTTTATAGTAACGCAAATACACAATTAGACGTTCTCGTTCATCCAATTCTCTAATTGCTTCTTTTAAAGCAATTTTATCAAACCATTTCGTTTCCGATTGATCTGCAATTTGATCTAAAATAGTAATTGGATCTCCATCATTTTCATACACAGTTTCATGTATTGATGAAGGAGCACGACTCGCTTCTTGCGCAAGAACAACTTCTTCTGGTGTTAGTTCTAGAGCCTCCGCTACTTCATTAATCGTTGGAGCCCTTCCGAACTCTTTCGAAAGCTCGTCTCTCATCTTTCGAATTTTGTTTCCTGTTTCTTTTAAGGATCTGCTTACTTTCACTGATCCATCGTCACGTAAAAATCTTTGTATTTCACCAATAATCATTGGAACTGCATATGTTGAAAATTTCACGTCGAAAGATAAATCAAATTTATCTACCGATTTTAAGAGCCCAATACATCCAATTTGAAATAAATCGTCTGGTTCATATCCTCGATTAAGAAACCGCTGTACAACCGACCATACGAGACGCATATTACTTTGAACGATTGTATCTCTCGCTTGTTGATCTCCATCTTGACTCTTTTGAATTAACGCTTTTAGCTCGTGGTCCTTTAACTGAGGTTTCTTCTTCTCATTTTTGACCTCTATGTCCATTGGCTATTCTCCTTAATTGCATAGAGCGTTACTATTTGATAAGTATTTTGTCAAATGGATTGTTGTCCCGAAAGATTCGTTTGAAATAACTTCTACTTCATCCATAAAGTTTTCCATGATAGTAAATCCCATTCCGGAACGCTCTAATTCAGGTTTAGTTGTAAAAAGGGGTTGTCTTGCTTCATCTAAGTTAAAGATACCAATCCCTTCATCTCGAATCGTGAGTTTCACCATCGCTTCTTCCAAAATCACTGAAATATAAACAACACCTTCTGCATTTCCTTCATACCCATGAATAATTGCATTTGTAACCGCTTCTGACACAACTGTTTTAATCTCTGTTAGTTCTTCCATCGTCGGGTCTAATTGCGCAATAAAAGCAGCTACCGTAACACGAGCAAATGATTCATTCTGACTTAACGCTGAAAATTGAAGGTTCATTTCATTTCTCATCTATGCCACCCCCAACGTCGCGAGCGCATGCGCTTCACTTTCTTCTAAACGAACAATTTTGAATAGACCTGACATTTCAAATAAACGTTTAACAGGCGGTGAAATTGCACAAACAACCATCTCTCCACCTAATCCTTTTACATGTTTATATCGGCCTAATATAACACCTAAACCAGAACTATCCATAAATGATAAGTTCTCTAGGCTCAAAACAATATGATGAACACCATGTGTTTCAATCATATCTGTTACTTTCGTTCGCAACTCTTCAGCGGTATGATGATCTAATTCACCCTCCAGCCTCACACATAAGACGTCACGTTTTACTTCTAAATGCATGGAAAGACTCACACGATTTCCTCCTTATGCTCAAACTTTACTCTTTAACATAAGATTTTCGTGATATAAAATAAGAATCCTTCCTACTGACAAAAGAAGAACTATTTCGTCATAATGTGAAACCGTTCAGCAATTATTCCAGTAAATATGAACAGAAAAGCGGCAAAATTTTTGCCGCTATTTTGATGTTGAAAACATCCCAAAGCTTCTTTTAAATAACTCCCACCAACTCGCTGCAGCAACATCTTCTTTCGCTACAATGGTTTGTTTTAATAAAACCTCTTTATCTTTTTTAATGACAAGTGTGCCAAGTGCGTCACCTTTTTTAATCGGTGCCTTCACTTTCTTTTCAGCGATTACTTCTTGTTTTACTTTGTCCATATTTTCGCCCTTCTTCATAAGAAGAGATACGTTATCTGACGCAACTAAATCTACTTTTTCTTCTTTCCCTTTTCCTACTTGTACAGTCTTAATTTTTTCACCACGTGTATATAATTTCTTTGTCATATATTGTCCAAATGCATAATCAAGAAGCTTCGTTACTTGATTGTTCCGCTCTTTTGATGTAGGTGCTCCCATAACAACTGAAATGACACGCATTCCATTCTTTTCAGCTGATGCAGTTAAACAATATTTCGCTTCTGTCGTAAAGCCCGTTTTCACACCATCTACTCCAGGATAAAAACGTACTAACTTATTCGTATTAACAAGCCAAAACTTCTTATCCGTATCTTCACGTAAATAGTCTTCATATTTACCTGTGTATTTGCGAATAAGTGGATACTTCATCAATTCTCTCGCCATTATAGCCATATCATTTGCTGTAGAATAATGATTTTTGGCCGGGAGACCTGTTGGGTTTTGAAAATGTGTATTTTTCAGTCCTAAATCTTTCGCTTTTTTGTTCATCATATTTACGAATCCTTCTTCTGAACCAGCGATATGCTCAGCTACTGCAACAGATGCATCATTTCCAGATGCAATGGCAATGCCCTTTAGCATTTCATTTACGGTCATCTCTTCCCCAGGTTCTAAAAAGATTTGTGATCCACCCATTGAAGCTGCGTGTTCACTTGCTCTAACTTTATCGGTCAGTTTTAGTTTTCCTTTTTCAACTTGTTCCATAATTAATAGCATTGTCATAATCTTCGTCATACTGGCAGGTGGTAACTTTTCATTCGGATTTTTATCAAATAAAACTTTACCTGTATCTTGCTCAATTACGATTGCTGACGACGCTTGTTCCGCTAACTTCGGCGTGGTTTCTTCGGTTTTCTCCTGCTTCGTTTTCTCAGATTGCGCAAAACTAACTGAAGTACCAGAAAGAAATAACATGAAACAAACAAGTATTCCAAAAACTCGCTTCATGACTAACCCTCCATTCTATATCAAACCTATTTTTTCCAATTTTTCATTTTTTAATACCATATTTTTCTATCATTTTTCAGTTGACAAATACATTTATCGCCTATATTGTATTAAGTGTATTACATACATTAGTACACTTAATACACAACAGGAAGGAGACATTGCTCTTGCATATTCAACTTGATCCAAGAAGCAACACTCCGATATGGGAACAAATTGTTCAAAGTATAAAAGAGCTCGTATTAAAAAACATATTAGCTCCAAGTGATAAGCTTCCTTCTGTGCGCGAGCTCGCTTCTTTACTCGTTATAAATCCAAATACAGTTAGTAAAGCGTACCAAGAGTTAGAACGCCAAGGGATTATTGAAACATTGCGAGGAAAAGGAACATTTGTATCCCAATCGATTACCCCAACATTAGACGAAAGGAAAATCGCTATGGTTGAAAAGCAGTTTCATCAATTACTATTAGAAGCCTCTTATCTCGGGGTTACGAAAGATAAAATTCACGATTGGATAGATTCATACTACAAAGAGATTGGAGGAAATACAGATGTTGAAAGTGACAAGCTTGAAGAAAACAATTGATAATCAAACGATTTTAGACGATGTTTCTTTCACATTACAAAAAGGTAGTATTGTCGGATTACTCGGAAGAAACGGTGCGGGGAAAACAACTTTATTACGAACGATGGTCGGCATTTTAGACCCTGATACAGGAACAGTTACATATGAGGATACGGATATTCATAAGCATCCTGAAATGAAGCAAAAAATCGTATATGTTCCGGATTCTACTAACATACTGAACGGATATACAGTGAAAGAAATTGTAAAGTTTTATAAAGCTGTTTATACAGCATTTGATGAACAGTATTTCTACGAATTATTAGAGCGGTTCAATTTACCAAACAAGCGAATTCGTAGTTATTCAAAAGGAATGAAAGCACTGCTTGCGATTATTTTAGCCGTTGCTGCAAAAGCAGAATATATCATTTTAGATGAACCGACAAACGGGCTGGATCCTATCGTTAAAAGGCAAATCCTCCAGTTTCTCGTTGGCGAAGTTGCAGAAAAAGAGATTACCATTTTCATCTCAACTCATCACTTAGATGAAGTTGAACAAATTGCCGATACAATCATTATATTAAAAGGCCATACTATATCGTCTATTACGTCACTAGACGATGCAAAATCGCGATTTGCCAAAATACAAGTAGCTTACGAACGATCACTACCTCAAAAACTAGAAAACTTAAGTAATATTAAAATATTAAACCAAACAGGAAAAGTATATACAATCTTAATTGAGGGAAATGTGGCTACAACACTGGAGAAGTTTTATAAAGAGCAACCTATACTCATTGAAGAACTAACAATGTCACTTGAAGATGTCTTCGTTACGACACTTGAGGGGGATGAGTATGTTTCATAAGGCGCTGTGGATGTGGAATTGGAAGCGCGGAAAATATGCTGTTTTACTCTTTTTCTTTAGTTCACTTTATCTTTTCTCTTTCGGATACTATAAAGCAGCCGAGCGACAACTTGCTGAATATCACGATTTGCAAGAAAAGGGAACGTACTATTATTTCTATTATTTTGGATTTGGGCAAATTAATAGTTTTTGGTTAACTGTTCTTATCATTGCTTTAGCTTGTTTATTAATGGGATGGGAACGTAGTAACCAGTCTAATACTTTACTTATGACGATGCCATTTAAAAGAAAAGATGTTTTTTTATCTAAATGGGCTTTTGGTTCATTTTGTATTGTAGGCTCATTACTTATAAATTGGATCCTTATGTATGTTATTTATAGAACGACAATTCATTTTGATTATCAATCATTTGGACCATTTCATCGATACTTTCTTTATGCAATTGTCTCTTATGTTGCAGTATATACAGCTGCATTATGTATCGGTACTTTTACTGGAAGCGTTGTTTCGCAAGTCGTCTTTTGTATTCCGTGGCTTCTAATGGGGCTTACATTTATTCCATTAGTGTACACTTTTACAATAAACCATTTACATGCTACAGATACTAGAAATAACACCTTGTATGAACAACTTCATGAAATCAATCAAAAAACAAATATAGTTGCACCAATATATAATTATACGATTCGTTACCACTATGATCCACAATCACGTAAGAAAGAAGACGATCCAACCACTTTAAGAGATCCGGCAAATCATACGTATTATTCAGCTAAGTCAGTGCTAGTTCCTATTTTCTATACGATTTGCTATTTACTATTTGGCACATATTTATATACACGATCGCCAAATGAAAACGCTCAAAAAATATTTATTTTCCAAAAACATTTACGAATATGGATATGGGGGACAACCATTTATTTTGCATTACTAGGTGGCTATAAAATAAATCAATTTAATTTCTTACTTAACTACTATATCAGTTTGCTTCTCGCTGGAATCATTACTTATGTTGTACTATCACGTCTAACAAATTATAAAGTTTTTTAAAGGAGGGGGCCTATGTTTCAAAAAGCACTATGGCTAAGAACGTATCAACAAAGTAAATATGTTGTGTGGCTGTTTTGGTTCGTTAGCTTCTATACTTTATCGTATAACTACTATATGGCTTCTATTCAACAGCAATACTTTCTAAATGACAATAAAAAGTGGAACTATGTATATCACTACCACTTTGATTTAAGACTTATAGACCCTGTCATACTGTTAGGTGGTGTACTTATCGTTCTAGCTTGTACATTAATTGGATGGGAAAGACAAAATAACTCTAGTGACTTGTTGTGGGCTATGCCTTTTAAACGTTCGCACCTCTATATAACAAAGTGGTTGTTTGGGATCTGCAACATTGCAGCAATCATCGTATTAAACTGGGGACTATTCGCCATTATGAAAAAAACAACTTTTCATAATAAATATCAAGTATTTTCCCCATTTCATTCTTATTTTATATACATGTTAATTGTATTAATTGCTATTTATACACTTGCTTTATGTATAGGAACAATCACTGGGAATATTCTCTCGCAGGGACTTCTCACTGCAACTATATTCATATTTCCATTGTTATTTCCATCCCTTATCTCAGCAGTCATCGCTGTTCACTCGAATACTGACTTTCATGAGGACAATGGCAATATGCATCGTGTTATGGAAAACATACGCATTTCTGGTCCAGCAGAAAATTTTCATATTAGCTTTGATTATAATCCGCAAAGTGCTTATACCGACCCTAATGGAGTGCGTCATAATGAACCAAACTTTACAAAAATCCCTTCAGTAAAAACATTGATTGGACCTATTGTAAATATAATTATTTTATTACCACTCGGTATATATTTATATGTTCGTTCAGTCAATGAGCGGAATGGTAGTTTCTTACTATATCCGAAGTTACAAAAAATAGTTATGGCCTTGGCCATTTTCTTTATAGGCATAGTTGGTGGTTTAGTCTTAATGGGAGACAAATCATTACTTAATTTTTATATTGGATTTTTGGGGACAAGTGTAATTAGCTATTTTCTTCTATCCAAACTATTAAAATGGAAATTCTCTTGGAACACTAAATAAACTCAACATTATCGGAATTTTTCTACAGGAGGGATTACATGTTTCATAAAGCTTTATGGCTCCATCATTACAAGCAAAGTAAGTACATTCTTTTACTCTTTGCTTGTAGTAGTTTTTGGTTTTTACCTATTAGCTACTTTAATGATTTACAGGTTCAGCCAAACGAAGATGGCTATTTCAACTATAGTTTAAATGGGGATACTCTTATCATCCCCTTCATTCCAATTTTCATATTACTTGCCTGTTCATTAATCAGTTGGAAAAGACAAAATCAAACAGATTATCTGTTATTTGCAATGCCCTTCTCGAGAAAAGAGCTTTTTCTTTCTAAGTGGCTGTTCGGGACAATCACAATTCTATTCATAATGAGTCTTAATGGCATCTTAACTTATTTCATCCTAAAGATTAATCTTTTTAGCCAATACCAATCTTTTGGGCCAATGGGTACATTATTATGTTATGTTACCATTACATGGATTGCGATTTTTACAATAGCCCTTTTTATCGGAACAATTGCTGGCAATGTTATTTCACATAGTATACTAAGCTTAATTTTCATTATATTACCATATGGAATAAGCGTGTTACTGTTTCATTTTGCTTGGATTCACACAAATGTACCTACAACTGAATTTTTCGTTAAGAAAACGAATTATACATCATATATAGAAAGCATTGAAGTTTTTGCACCTACTAATAATACTTATATATCTTATGAATTTAATCCAAAATTAAAAGAAGTAGACATTAATAATTTAAAAGAATCCGTTAAGGAGCACCATCAATTCCAGCCCGTCTGGAAGCTTATCACTCCGATTCTTTATATTCTCATTCTTTTACCATTAGGCGTATTTTTATATAATCGGACCCCAAATGAAAATAACGGTAAAATATTATTATTCACTAAACTACATGGTTTATTTATACCATGTGTTACAATATGTTGTGCTCTATTAGGAGGCCGGATAACAGGTGGGAAAAATGATCCGCTATTAAGTTATTACGCCGGATTCATCATAATAGGACTATTTAGCTATGTAATACTTAACTATTTGATAACTAAAAAAATTTCACTTCATACGAAATAACCTCCTCACTAAGAGGAGGTTATTTTACATTCTCTCTCCTATCCCCATACACTATCTCTTCTTTCATCCCAAACCCATCACCATTTTGCACAATTTGCTCTGTTGGTGCGACTACACTTTCAGTAATTTTCCATTCCCCGCGCTCTTTCATAAATACTTGCAAAAAATAGTTCATGCCATTTAACTGATATGCATTTTCTTTTTTCACATTATAGTGCACCGCAATGTAGTACACTTGAATGTTTTCTTTCCCTGCTTTTGATACATATTGCGATAATCTTGGAATGTACATTGATGCTTTCTTAAATGGTAAGTTCTTCGCTTTAACGAGCGATGAACTTGTTACATTACGCAATGTGTCCTGATTACGAATGTTATCACTATGATGAAATAATACTGCATTTTGCATAGAACGAACCCATAATTTCGAATACAAAACAGTATTATCATTTTCAATATACTTCACTTCTTTCTGCACCACTTGAATAGGGGTATCAGCGTACATGAATGTATGAAAGCAGAAAAAGCTTCCAAGTAAAACGGTAAATGCCGCAATATATTTCATAATCTTTCCTCCGATCTTTTTAATTAAAGTATCGGAGTTTCAAAATATTTTTATTCAAAAGAAAAAGGATAGGAAAGCTCTCGCTTCCTATCCTCATTTATTATAAGACGCGGCCAAATAGTTCTAAAACCATTTCTATCTCTTGGTCGCTCCAACCTTTAAATCTCTCTTTATAATATTCTTTACGCACAGCTTCAAGTTTTTCAGTTACTTCTCGTCCGTTTTCTGTAATTTCTAAGTATACGATACGACGGTCTGAATTTGATCTCTTTCTTTCAACAAACCCTTTTCGCACGAGACGATCTGTTACAGCTGTAATATGACTGGAGGTTACGTTTACTTCACTCGCAATTTGCGAAGCCATCTGTGGACTTTTTAAAAATAACGCACGTAATACAGAGAATTCATTATATGGCATATGCTCTGAAAAACGTGTATTAATATCATTTTGTAATAAACGTATCATCTTTCGAAATGATGCAGATAAATCTAAAATCAGTGTTTCTCTATTTTCGTTCACTAGCCTCGTCCCTTTTTTATCATATTTATACATATTATAATCTATAAATACCTATGTTGTATATGCTTTCTTCCCTTAACATTCTCATTTATGTAACTTTTTTCATACGATTTTCTTTTTTGTTCACACATATACATGTAAAAAAGGATGGTGAGCATAAATGCAAAGTGGAATGAATCCGTATTTACATAATATCCGTACGACAAATACTGGTAAAGAAGCTACCATTACCGTACAAGGAGAGGGCATAATAAAAGCAAAACCAAATGTTGTCATATTAACACTGGGCATTCGAACAGATAGTAAAAATGTAAAACAAGCGCAAGAAGAAAATGCAGTGCAATCGAAACAGTTGCTTGATGCACTCAAACAGCTAGGTATTGCCGATAAAGATATAGAGACCATTTCTTATACGATTACCCCTCAATACGAATATGTAAATGATAAAGCCTTACTACAAGGATACCGTGTGGAGCATTTGTATGAAATTACCGTTTTAAATGTGCAAAAAGCAGGGGAAGTATATGATATAGCCGTTTCGAATGGTGCAAACGTTGCAAAAGGGTTACGTTTTCGAATATCTCATCCAAATAAGTATTATGAACAAGCTCTTATTCAAGCTCTACATCAAGCCGTAGAAAAAGCTCGTGCTATTGCGAGTACCTACAATTTAAATATTAATCCTGTTCCCCTCTCACTCGTTGAAGAATCTGCCCAATTACCACGCGAGGTTACATCCTATGCTACTTTACATGCGCAAGCAGCCCCGCCCATTCAATCTGGAGAACTAGAAATCATTTCAACCATACGAGCCATTTTTACGTATTTATAAATAATTTCGTTTATAAGTAAACGTTATCATTTTCGTTGTTGTAAAAACATGATGTTCTGATATAATAAAGGACGGTGAGCTCTTACAAAAGAGATATCACGGGTGGGAGAGGGATATGAAAAAGAAGGTTTAACATGAAAGGAATACTTGAAAGAACATTTAAATTAGACTTACACGAAACATCACCAAAACAAGAAGTTTTAGCTGGAGTTACGTCATTTTTCACGATCGTTTATATTATGATTGTAAATGCGTCAATCTTATCAGATGCCGGCATTCCTCTTGAAGCTGGAATTTTAGCAACTGTTTTTAGTTCATTTGTCGGATGTCTACTTATGGCATTTTGGGCAAATGCACCTGCTATTCTTGTCCCTGGTATGGGTGTAAATGCATTCTTCACGTACACTGCTGTGCATACGCTCGGTTTAAATTGGCAAGAAGCATTGGCAGCTGTTTTTATCGCCGGTATTATTTTTGCAATTGCCGCTTTTACACCGATTGCTCGCGTACTTTCGGTATCGATTCCAAAGTCATTAAAGGAAGCTATCACTGTCGGTATCGGGTTATTTTTAGCTTTCATCGGCTTGCAAAAAGGTGGTTTAGTCGTTTCGAATCCTAATACTGCTGTTGCAATGGGGAAATTAAGTAATCCTGTCGTTCTTGCGACATTACTTACTCTTATCATTGCACTTGTACTATTTATTCGTAACGTACGTGGAAACTTTTTATGGACGATTGCAATTGGAACTGGTATTGCATGGCTATTTGGCCTTGTTGATACGAGTCAAGTGGGAAGTAGTTCGTTTTCATTCGCTAATTACGGCGATGTGTTTGGAGCTATGTCATTTGGGAAACTTTCTTCCTTACCATTTTGGATTGCAACATTCTCCTTAAGCATGGTGCTTATTTTTGAGAACATGGGACTACTGCACGGTTTATTAGAAGATGACCGTAAATTCCCACGTGCTTACCAAGCAAATGCAATTTCAGCAATGACATGTGGTCTATTTGGCACAAGTCCTACCGTATCAACAGTAGAGAGTGCCGCAGGTATCACTGCAGGCGGAAAGACAGGTCTGACGTCTATCGTTACAGGGTTGTTATTCTTCGCATCACTGTTTGCACTTCCGTTTGTCAAAGTAATTCCTGATAGTGCCATTGCACCAATCTTAATTATTATTGGCGGCCTGATGATTACAAGCATTCAACAAATTCCTCTGAACGACTTTTCAGAAGGATTTCCAGCTTTTTTAATTATCGTTATGATTCCGCTCACATATAGTATCGCTGATGGCATTGCGTTCGGATTTATTGCTTATCCTATCTTGAAAGTTGCTCTTGGAAAGCGTAAAGAAGTCGCACCGTCCATGTATATTATTACATGCTTATTCTTAGCCATGTTCGTATTACACGCTATTGGCTAGTAAAAAACACCGAGGAAATCCTCGGTGTTTTTTTACTTAAACCAACCTTTTTTATAAAACCAAGCCATCATTCCGCCGCCAATTAACGCCATTAAAATTAAGCAAATAAAATAACTATACTTCCCGCCAAGCTCTGGCATATGTGCGAAGTTCATGCCGTATACCCCTGCAATAAATGTTAACGGCATGAAAATAGTTGAGAAAACAGTTAATGTTTTCATAATATTGTTCATATGGTGGGAATTCAATGAAAAATAACTATCTCGAATATCTGCTGTTAATTCACGGCTTGCTTCAATCATCTCAGTCAGTTTAAGCAAATGATCATGTATATCTTTAAAGTAAATTTCATGATCGCTTATACCGTAAAAACGAGTTGAATTTAAAATACGATACAATAAATCACGCATCGGAATAATCGTACGCCTTAACTTAGATAAATCTGCACGAATATCAAATACTTCTTCTAGCACGCTTCCTGCTGTCTCACCCGTTAAATTATCATCAATTGCATTTAAATGGTCTTCAATGTAATAAACAGGTGCGAAATAATCATCTACAATTTGGTCAATAATTGTATGTGCTACATGTAAAGGACTCTTCTTAATACGTTTTTTCTCACCGAGCGTTTTCCATACTCTTTCAATCGCATTATTATGAGAGAAGTGGAAAGAAACTATATATCGATCACTAACAAATAAATCGATTTCATGCGGTTCTAATCCGTCTTCTCCGAATGCATGGAGAACTAAAAAGTTATATCCATCATAAAAATCTACCTTTGGCCTCTGTACATACTCTACACAATCTTCAATCGCAAGGGGATGGAACTTGAAGTGATCTTGTAAAATATATGTATACTCCTCTTTCGTCGGCTTATATAAATCAAGCCAATACCATACGATGTTTTCTTTTTTCGTGTCTTCCAGCGAAACATCATATAAAACTTCATTTTTTTTCGTTATTGCACAAATTCTAATCATAATTTCACCCATTATTATTATAAACAAAAAATAGTAAAAAAAGCCAAGGAGAAATCTCCTCAGCTTTTTTTATTACTTCGTTACAATACCGTGTACTAAAGTTGGTGCATCTACGTGGTCTTTAGCGATTTTCATGTTCTCATAAATTTTCGCTTTTACATCTTCAACATTTTCGCGGTTTGCGTAAATTGTAACAAGAGAGTCACCTTTTTTCACGCTATCGCCTACTTTTTTACGAAGCATTAGACCAACTGCTAAATCAATTTCAGACTCTTTCGTTGCACGCCCTGCTCCTAAAAGCATTGCTGCTGTTCCGATTTCATCTGCAACGATTTCCGATACGTAACCGTCTTCTTTCGCTTCTACTTCAATTTTAAATTGTGCTTGTGGCAATTTAGAAGGATCATCAACAACAGATGCATCGCCGCCTTGCGCTGATAAGAACGTTTTAAATGATTCTAGCGCTTTACCATTGTTCATTACTTCAATTAACTTTTCACGCGCATCTTCTAAAGATGAAGCTTGTCCAGCAAGGTACACCATCTGACTTCCAAGCGTTAAACATAACTCTTCTAAATCTTTCGGTCCTTTACCTTGTAATGTATCAATTGCTTCTTGTACTTCTAATGCGTTACCAATTGCTTCACCAAGCGGCTGACTCATATCAGAAATAACCGCCATCGTATTACGACCAACGTTATTACCGATGCGTACCATTGCTTCAGCTAAACGTTTTGCATCTTCATCCGTTTTCATAAATGCTCCTGCTCCAGTTTTTACATCAAGAACAATTGCATCTGCACCAGCAGCAATTTTTTTACTCATAATCGAGCTTGCAATAAGCGGAATTGAGTTTACTGTTGCCGTTACATCACGAAGTGCATACAATTTTTTATCAGCCGGTGTTAAGTTTCCACTTTGACCGATAACAGCAATTTTATTTTCATTTACAAGACGCATGAATTCATCATTTTCAATTTCCACATGGAATCCTGGAACTGCTTCTAATTTATCAATTGTACCACCAGTATGTCCTAAACCACGTCCAGACATTTTCGCTACTGGTACACCTAAAGCAGCTACTAATGGACCTAATACAAGTGTCGTTGTATCACCAACACCACCTGTTGAATGCTTATCTACTTTTACCCCTTCAATGGCTGATAAATCAATTGTATCACCGCTATTTACCATTGCCATTGTTAAATCTGCACGTTCTTGATCATTCATATCTTGGAAGAAAATTGCCATTGCAAGTGAACTTACTTGATAATCAGGAATATCACCATTTGTATATCCTTCAACGATAAAGTTAATTTCTTCTGTCGTTAATGCTTGTCCATCACGTTTTTTTGCAATTAGGTCCACCATTCTCATTGTGAAGTCACCCCTTCATTTGTTTTACGATTGCTTTTACTAATGCTAAGAAGTTAGCTTTAACACGTTCTGTCGTTTCAATTACTTCATCGTGGTGAAGTGGCTGATCTAAAATACCAGCTGCCATATTTGAAATACAAGAAATACCTAGTACTTTCATACCTGCGTGACGCGCTACAATTACTTCAGGTACTGTTGACATACCAACTGCATCTCCGCCAAGTGTACGAAGCATACGAATTTCAGCAGGTGTTTCATATACAGGACCTGTCATTCCAACGTATACACCTTCTTGTACTTTAATGTTTAATTCTGCTGCAACTTGTTTCGCCATTTCGCGAAGCTCTGGCGTATATGATGTAGACATATCAGGGAAACGTACGCCCATTTCAGAATCATTCGGTCCGATTAATGGGTTCGTACCCATGAAGTTAATGTGGTCTGAAATTAACATAAGATCGCCTGGTTCAAATGATGTATTTACACCACCAGCTGCGTTTGTTACAACAACTGTTTCTACACCTAGTTCTTTCATAACACGAACTGGGAATGTTACTTTTTGCATATCGTATCCTTCGTAGAAATGGAAACGTCCTTGCATTGCTACTACAGGTACACCTTGAAGTGTACCGAATACTAATTGACCTGCATGTCCTTCTACAGTTGATACTGGGAATTCAGGAATTTCGCTGTAAGGCACTGTTACCGCATTTTCGATTTCATCTGCTAATACACCTAGTCCAGATCCAAGGATTAGTCCTACTTGTGGTGTTTCTTGAAATTTCTCTTTTAAGTATGAAGCTGATTTTGTAATAAGTTCACGATTCATTTGTTTATCCCCCTATTTCTTTAGCTCGTTTAAGAAGCTTGTTCCGTATTCTGGCATTTTCACACCGAAGTTTTCTGCTACAGTTGCACCAATATCAGCAAATGTTTGACGAAGTGCTAATTCTTGTCCGCCTTCTTTCATGCTTGGGCTATATGCTAATAACGGTACATATTCACGTGTATGATCAGTACCAGGATGTACTGGATCATTACCATGGTCTGCTGTAATTAATAATAAATCATCTTCTTTAAGTTTTTCGAATACTTCTGGAAGACGTGCATCATATTCTTGCAGAGCTTCTCCATATCCTTGTGGATCACGACGGTGACCGAATAATGCATCAAAGTCAACTAAGTTTAAGAAGCTAAGACCTGTAAAGTCCATGTTTAATGTATCTACAAGCTTATCCATTCCATCCATGTTAGACTTCGTACGAAGTGATTCTGTTACCCCTTCGCCATCATAAATATCAGAAATTTTACCGATAGCAATAACATCGTAGTCACTATCTTTTAATTCATTCATTACTGTGCGACCAAATGGTTTTAATGCATAGTCATGACGATTTGGTGTACGTGTGAATTTCCCAGGTTCTCCAACGAATGGACGAGCGATAACACGTCCTACCATGTACTTCTCATCTAACGTTAGTTCACGAGCAATTTTACAAATTTTATATAACTCATCAAGTGGCACTACTTCTTCGTGTGCTGCAATTTGTAATACACTATCAGCAGAAGTGTAAACGATTAAAGAGCCTGTTTCCATTTGCTCTTGACCAAGCTCATCAAGAATTTCTGTTCCAGAAGCTGGCTTATTACCGATAATTTTACGGCCTGTTTTTTCTTCTAATTCATCAAGTAATTCTTTCGGGAATCCTTCAGGGAATACTTGGAATGGTGTATCAATGTAAAGGCCCATAATTTCCCAGTGACCTGTCATTGTATCTTTACCGGTAGATTTCTCTTGCATTTTTGTATAATATCCAAGTGGCTTCTCTACTTTTGAGATACCTTTCATTTCACGAATGTTACCAAGACCTAATTTCACCATGTTTGGCATTTGTAATCCATTCATATGTTCAGCAATGTGACCAATTGTGTCAGAACCTAAATCACCAAATTGTTCAGCATCAGGTGCTTCACCGATTCCTACAGAGTCCATTACGACTAGGAATATACGTTTATATTTATTCATAACTGCAACCTCCTATAAGTTCAGTTCTACTTCTTGTAGTATGTTCAAAACGCTATAAAGTGAAACTGTTATTCAATAAGAATTCTCTTTCGTTCTCATTGTCAAACAGTACTTCTTTAAATCATTCTCTAACCTATTTCGTTTTACTTGAAACGACTGAAAAACATTTCTAGTTTTTTCTAAGTCAGATGTCAGACATCTGATATTGATATCATAACATGTTTACGCTTTCTTTTTAATACATTTTCGTAGAATTTCTTATTTTATTCACACTTCTATTGTAATCCATTATGCAAAGAAGTGCTAATTATTTTATGATTTATTTCTTCATATAAAGTAAAACTTTAATCAGTAGGATTTTTGTTCTTCCCCACTGATTATTAGCCCTCATCAATTGGACCTTTGCGGGATAAAAATAAAAAGCAGCTCTAAAGAGCTGCTTTTTATTTTACTTCTACTGTTTCTTCTTTATGTTCATGTAGTTCGCCTTTTCTTACATGAACTTTCACTTTGTAAGCACCATTCTCTTTGAAAGTATGTTTACTTTCATACTCTCCTTTATTCCCTTCTTTCGCTGGAATAAATTCATGCTTTTCAACGCCGTCTTTCCAAATTTCAAGTTGTACTTCAGCACCAGTTAACGCTTCTTCTTTTTGTTTTAAATGAACTTTCATTGTTGATTCAGCATTCGCTTTAATATCCCCAGCCATAAGGTGTATCATCGTATCACTTTTATGGTCTCCATGACCTTCTTCTTTTTTCGCATCTTCAACTTTTGCATTTCCTACAGCGACTTTTGTTTCTGGCATAACATGCATTTCACGCGCATTTGTATGAGGAATAATATGATATACTCCATCAGTTTCAAATGTTTTCTCTACTGCATAAACACCTTTTCCTTTATGCTTACCATCTAACATCTCGTGTTTCTCGTCGCCATCTTTCCAAATCTCAAACTTTACATCATCAGCATCCGTTACTTTTTCTTTTCCTTGTGTAACAAGTGCTTGTACTTCTGTTTTTTCACCAGGTTTAATTTCTTTCGGATTCGTTTGAACCGCTACTTTTATAGCTTCAAGTTTCTGTTCTTTTTTCGGTTCTTCTTTGTTTGTATTACAGCCAGCCAATGCTAGCATCGCGATAAATAGCGTCATAATAAGTTTTTTCATCATCATTTCCTCCTTCATACTTTCTTTAGTATAGAGGAAATACATTGTAATATTCCAGTCCTCTGCTGAAAACAATATACGAAATGTTTGTGAAGTTTCTGTGAAACAGTTTATTCTTCTTAATCTATGAAAAAAGAGCATAGTAACTATGCTCTCGGATGAAACTGTTTATATACATCTTTTAATCTAGCTTTTGAAACATGCGTATAAATTTGCGTCGTTGAAATGTCTGCATGTCCAAGCATTTCTTGCACGGCACGTAAGTCTGCCCCATTTTCTAATAAATGCGTAGCAAACGAGTGACGCAACGTATGCGGTGTAAGCTCTTTTTCAATATTTGCTTCTTTCGCTAATCGTTTTAAAATTTTCCAAAAGCCTTGTCTTGATAATCGATTACCATGATGGTTTAAAAAGAGTGCATCTACTGCTTTTTTACCCATCAGTTCTCTTCTTCCTTTTTCAATATACTTTTGAATTGCTTCCGTTGCTAAGCTTCCTAATGGAATAATTCTTTCTTTATTCCCTTTCCCTATGCAGCGGACAAATCCCATAGTCAAGTGTACATCTTCTAAATTTAATGCAATTAATTCTGAAACACGAAGTCCTGTTGCATACAATAACTCCAACATTGCCTTATCACGAATCCCAAAAGCACTCACCGCTTTCGGAGTCTGAAGTAATGCTTCTACTTCGTCAATCGATAATACTTTTGGTAATTTCCGTTCCCCTTGCGGCGTTTCAATATGTACCGATGGGTCATGCTCCACCGCTCGTTCACGAAGTAAAAATTGGTGAAACGAACGAATCGATGCAATATGACGTGCCAATGTTTTTGAAGATTTTCCGTTTTCTTTTAAATACTGCAAAAAGTTAACAATGTGTATGCGCGTCACTTCATGAAATGTCTTCGTCTGTTCTACATTTTGCAAATACTTCACATAGCTTTTCAAATCACGTTCATAAGATACAACTGTATTTTTCGCTAACCCTTTTTCAACAATCATATAATGAATAAAATCTTTTAATTGATCTTCCAATATACACTACTCCCCATTTTCATAGAAAAACATCATTCTATTTACGAAAGCATCCTTTGCCGGCTCCTCATTCCCTGATACTTTTTCTACAGTCTCTTCTTTTGGCTTTTCATAACGATGGTAACTTTCATATTCTTCATTTATCCATAGTATAGCGAAATAAAACAAAATCGTACAACTCGTAAATAATAAAAATACTTTCATCCCATCAAAAGTTAATTTTAAAGCTCGGCGCATTGTAAATTCCTCCAAAATATAAGTTATTACAACATATGCCAAGCTTTCATCAATTTATACCTTATTCAAATAAAAAACCTCTTCCTAGTTAAATAGGAAAAGGTTATTTTTCATCCGTTTCATTTTCTTGACAATTTTTACAAATCCCATGGAATGTTAAACGATGATCTTTCACCTTAAAGCTCCAGTCTCGTTCTACTTTATTCTCCACTTCACCAAGTAAATCTTCTTGTATTTCTTGTACAGCACCGCATTGTGTACAGATTAAATGATGGTGGAAACGCTGTGCACCTTCTTGGCGTAAGTCATAGCGCGAAACACCGTCTCCGAAGTTAATCTTATCGACAACTTTTAACTCAGACAATAACTCTAAAGTTCGATAGACGGTTGCTAATCCGATCTCTGGCGACTTTTCTTTTACAAGGAGGTAAACATCTTCTGCGCTTAAATGATCTTCTTCATTTTCTAGCAGCACACGAACTGTTGCT
>Ga0213824_1000997_pt1 | contig 18240 bp, 17 predicted proteins | sample MC6MC0906MG_FD_179892 | JGI IMG/M metagenome (GOLD analysis project Ga0213824, IMG submission 179892) | Enriched soil aggregate microbial communities from Iowa State University, Ames, United States - MC6-MC0906-MG | ecosystem: Environmental > Terrestrial > Soil > Unclassified | place: USA: Iowa...
CAATCAGCAGGGGGTTATTCATCCCCGGCTGGTTGTTAGTTGAACCAATCGGGCTTTTACGGTCAGTTCAAAGTCATCTATTTCAAATAAATGTAGAGCATAGTACTGACCGTTAAAGCGGGATAAAGTGAAACTTCAATCAGCAGGGGGTTATTCATCCCCGGCTGGTTGTTAGTTGAACCAATCGGGCTTTTACGGTCAGTTCAAAGTCATCTATTTCAAATAAATGTAGAGCATAGTACTGACCGTTAAAGCGGGATAAAAGCACTTTACTGGATTATAACTCAATTTTCAAGAGAAAAAATAAAATTCTCACTATTCGAGCAAAATTGTGACAGGCTTGCAACAAAATGTACACAATTGAGATAAATTCTTAAAAGTATTTTTCTTAAAATACGAACAAACGAAAATTTAGATGTGCAGATATGAGGTTATTTTTCGTGATTTACACATTAGTTAATCGTTGGTGTTATAAAACGTTCGTGTTTGGAAAAAGGGGTTTATGGCAATCGTTTTAGCCTTCATATAGTGAAATTCTTCTATGACAATAAGAACCCATAGAAATGCACGATATTAAGCATCTTGAAGAGCGAAAAAATATGATCAAACGTATCTTGTTTAGATATTCCTAAGTTGCCCATATTTCCGTTATATGCACTGGTTTGATGGAGCCTAAGTTGTGATATTGATTATATTTGCCGTTAAAATAGGATGGACGGAAATTTTTTTAACTTTCCCCATAATCCAAGTATCTTTCGGTATAATGAACTGTGAAAATGAAATAAGGGGTGTTTTGAATGTTTACAATAGAGGAAGCGTGTTTAGTTGTCGTTGATGTACAAGGTAAGTTAGCGACCATTGTTGATGAAAGTGAAGCGGTGATTGACAATGTGTCAAAGCTGGTACAAGCTATGAAAGCATTGGAAGTACCTATTTTGTGGCTTGAACAAAATCCTAGTCGTTTAGGTGGGACTGCGTTAAATATTGCACAGCATCTTCAAGGGCAAGCTATTGCTAAAATGGCATTCAGTGCTTGCCAGGAGCAGGAATTTGTCTATGCATTGAAGGCAAGCGGTCGCACTCAATTTATCGTGACAGGGATCGAAACACATATTTGTGTCTACCAAACAGCACGACAATTAAAAGAGCAAGGGTTTGAGGTCGAAGTTGTTGTAGATGCTGTGTCCTCTCGTACAAAGGCCAATAAAGAGTTAGGGCTAGAAAAGATGAAGGCACTTGGAATTTTACCCACAAGCACAGAAATGATTTTATATGAGCTACTACAACGTGCAGATCATCCACATTTTAAAACGGTGCTACAGCTAGTTAAATAATAAAAAAAACTCATCATAACGATGAGTTTTTTTATTAAGCAGGCATGTCCGTCGGTGTTGGTTTTGCGTAGCCTTCTTTATATGTGTCATCAATTGTTTGACGAATTTCTTTGAGACTCATGCCATCTTTATGCATTTTTGCAGACTGTACAGCGATTTCTAGGCAAACGTTACAACGCGTACCGTGATCATCCCAGACAATTGTTCCATCCTCACGTTTTTCTTGAATAAAGCAGTTTAGATTGCTTTTATGTCCAACTGAATCGCCACATCCACAATAGCATGGCATCCATTCTAGAATTTCTGTAGACTGACCAGCAATTTGATACACTAAGCGAATATTTTCAGTTTGATTATTTAAAAAGGATGGTAGCACATCAGCAGATGCAGTTTCCTCCTGAATATCTCCAGAAGCATGTGCATGTTCTTCGTGTGAAGCTTCTTTTGGCGTTTCGTTTTGATTTTTTTCAGCAACTTTTTTCTCCTCACCACAAGCACTTAACACTAATAACGATATAGCAAAAATAGATAGTAGTTTTTTCAATAAAAGCGCCTCCTATATGTTTACAATACTGCCATTATACCATCGTTCGCTTAAACATTGACAGGAAGCGCAGGTGAAAATCAATGAAAAATATCTAATCCACGTGTTTTGTTCATTAAAAGTTCCATTTTCTCACTCAATAATTTTTTCATGAAGAAACCAAATAGAATAAAAATGAGCCAGAAGCAAGATAAAAAGGCGAGATCTACGAATACCTTGGACCAAATAATACCACCAACAGCCTCTCGCATCATTTCAATTGCATAAGTAAAAGGTAAAAATGGGTTTATTATTTGGAAAAACTTTGGTAATAATTCTACTGGATACGTGCCGCCAGAACCTGCAATTTGTAACACTAACATGACAATGGCTAACGCTTTCCCAACATTTCCGAATACCGAAACTAGTGTATAGACAATTGTAACAAACACTAAGCTAATCAAGAGACCAAATGGTATAAAGTAATAAGGCGCACTAATGGATCCATCTAAAAGAACGATATCTCCTATTGTAATAATGAGCGTTTGGATAAATGAAAAAGTTGCAAAAGTTAATAAACGACCAAAGTATACTTCGCGAATACTGTATTGATGATTATCGTGAATATCTACAGATAAAAGTGAAATTAATAATAAACAGCCAACCCAGATGGAAAGTACAGTGTAAAATGGTGTCATGGCTGTTCCATAATTATCAATCGGAAACATCCTATGTTCCTGAAGCTTAATAGGCTCCTCAAAGAAATCCCGCTCGGCATTGACATCGTTTTTCAATAATTGAACAATTTCAGAAATATCTGCTTCACTTTCTAATGTTCTTAGCTTCTCTGCTAAATCCTTAATTTTTGTACTTAAAGCAGGGAAATTCGATTGTACTGTAGCAATTGTTTTATTAGCTGTCGCTAACGTATTTTTTGCATTTGTTAAACGATCTGATACTTGAGGAAGAAAACTTTTTACATCCGTTAACATGGATGATGCATTTGTTAATGTATTTTTCGCAGAAGACAGGGTCGTGCGAATTTGTGGTTCTAGATGATCGTTATAATGAGTAAGGAATTGATTAAGATTGTTAGAAGCATTTTGCGCAACACTTTGAACATCCGCGAGATCCTTTTTGATCTTTTCTCCATCAATATTATTTAACTGCTGTACTTTATTTGAGACGTCAGTTAGTAAAGTATTTAGCTGATTTAATGCTGTTAGAGAGCTTAATGAATAATCAGTTAAACTAGGATTTGCCTGTAAATCTCCGCGTATAGCTTCAAGTTGTTCAATGATTTTTTTATTAGTTAGTAAAGTTTTAACATCTTCAGAATTGCTTTGCTGTAGCGCTGTTAGGATGTTTTGCACTTTGTTTTCAAGCTGTTTATGAGTTGAAGCATCAGCTTGTGTTAATTTTTGCAGTGCTTCAAGTGTTTGTATACTAGAATTTATTTTTTCGTGAGATGCATCCAGCTGTTTCTTAATCGTATCCTTTGTTTGGGCAATGGTTGCTGTATCCACATTAGCATTTTCTAGCTTCCCTACTAGCTCTGTAAATCGTTGAGCAATATTTTGGACAGCTTCTAAATCCTTTTTAATGATAGGGGAAAGCTCGGTGAACAGTGTGTCAGCTTCATTAATCAATTTTAAACCTTGTTGAATAGTTGTTAGACCTTCATTCGTTAATTTTTCAACCTCAGGAACTTGGGTCATCGTGTGGTTCAGTAATGTCTCAGCTTCTTTGCCACCTTTAGCGGTTTGTGCTAAAAAGGTTTCAATACCAGGAAGATGTTGTTCAATTGTAAAAATATAATTTTCAAACGTTCTTAAGTCTGGAATTTCCCGTTCCATCTCAACACCGATCGTATTAAAAATAGAGAAAAGTGTTCCATTGACAGTTGAGATAAATTCACTAGAAACTTGTTGAGTTAGACCACTAGCACCTTTAATTGTAATTTTGGGTGAGACGGCATTTATTTTTTCATTTACATAATAATCGATATGCGCTTTAGTAGGCTGATTTGACAGTATGGAGGTTAGTTTTTGTGAAAAGTCACTAGGGATTACGATAACCGCAAAATAGTCACCGTTTTTTAAACGATCAATGGCTTTTTCACGAGATGTAAATTGCCAAGAAAAGCTTTTATTTGTGCTTAAATTAGCTATTACATCGTTACCGACATGTATATCTTCTCCTCTAACATTCGCTCCTGTGTCTTCGTTGACAATAGCAATTTTCATATTGGCAGTATGGGCATAGGGATCCATAGAGGCATAAATATTGAGCCACGCATAAAGAGAAGGTAAAAAGATAAGTCCACCAATAATGACAGCAACTACCCAGTTTGTTAAGATATTATGGATATCACCTTTATAAATTCGAAAAACTTGTTGGATAGTGTGTTTCATATTATTAACCACTCCACCTTTATATTAAGCTTTGTAATATTTATGGTCCCAAAAATGGGCGGAATTATGTTTGAATTGTAGAAAAACTTATTTTTAAAAGACAAATTAGTTTACTAGGGTTTAAAAAAACTTTATAATCAATCGCGAATACACTAAAACTAGGATTTTTTAGTGTAGAAAAGGAGGAACACATTCTAGTGAAAAAACTACTAATTATTGGCTCAGTTATTGTTGTGTTATTTATAGCAATTGTTATGCTAACAAAAGTATCGAACGAAAGTAAGTTAACAAGTGCAAAGAATCCTTATGGCGACAAAGAACTAAAACAAGAAACAATTGATCAATTAGATGATGAAAATTACCAAAACATAATGCTACCCGACGAGCTTGAGAAAAAAATAAAAGCTGGTGAAGATGTCAATGCTTATTTCTTCAGCCCAGTATGTGTACATTGTCAAGCCTTCACACCAGTATTAATGCCGATTGCTAAGGAGTTAGGTGTTGACATTGCACAAATGAATGTTTATGAATACGGGGATATATGGGATCAATACCATTTAGAAGCGACGCCAACATTCATTCACTTTGAAGATGGTAAAGAGGTTAACCGCTTTGTCGGTGCATTACCAGAAGAAGAGTTACGTGCCTATTTAGAAGGATTAAAAAAATAAGGAAGGCTACGACTGTCTCAAACGTTATTTTGAGCAGTCTTTTTTTATCTTCATTCAGTAATTGCTTGTGCATGCCTGAGAACAATTCGAAATCTTAAGGTAATTACGCCAAGGCGAAATTGATTTTTGTAGTGTATACTGAATATACTGACGAGCTGTACATTGGAGGAAAATTGAATGACAATGGATGATTATTTTTATAATGGTGAGCTAATGAAATGCTATGAGGCAGCTAAGCAAGTTACAGATGACAGCGAGAAAGCATTAGCTGATCAATATATTAAATTATTGGAAGAGTATGATTTTGCTAGCTATCCAAAGGCTACGTTGTTTGTGGAAACTCAGCATGAAGAACGAACAGATGAAAGCTATCCTGAATCGGATGCCGTCGTCGAAATTCGTGCAGTAAAAGATGAAGCACAGTTTTCTCAGCGTATTAAAGAGCTAGAGGATGTAGCGAAAACAGGTACTCCAACTGAAAAGGCACAATCATTCTTTACACAGGGTGAACTGTTTTTGTTTGCACATCACTACAATGAGAGTGTCCATTGTTTTAAACAAGCTGTAAATGAAAACCCTAATAAAGCTTTATATTGGGGGATTACAGGGCAAACGATGCACCGCTTCGGTTGGATGCCATTCGACGCCCTAGGCTACTTGGAGCAAGCGATTAATTTAGATTCAAAAAATGCGCGTTGGCAATGGAATAAAGCACTTGTTCTGATTCAATTAGCGAAGGATTTACAGATGGCGCCGTTTATGGCAAATGCAGCGATGACATTAGAGCAGGCGCTGGCTGTTTGTGGCGAGCATCAGCGATCATTAAAGGATGCTATTCAAAATACAATAGATAATATGGATAGCTACGTGTTTTCATAAGATTTATCTTCATTCAGCCTACTGAATGAAGATAAAGCCTTTGACGCAATTACGCCAAGGCGGAATTGATAAGATGTCTCAATTATTTGAGGCGTCTTTTTTTGTGGTGAAATCTGGGTTGATGAAGATTTTGATTAAATTGATGGATTGAATTTATATTGGCATGTATGGCTCATCATCAAAAGTTGTGGATGGCATTTGTTAAACCGTTAAATTAATTTGTGGATGACATTTGTTATATATACAGGTTGATTGGAGTGGAGGCTGGGCGACTCCTCGGGGATTAGTGAACTGCCCCCAGGAAGCTTTGCTCTACGCGAAAGCGAAGCGTCAGCGACAAATGTTTTATCTGTGCGAAAGCGAAGCGTCAGCGACAAATGTTTTATCTGTGCGAAAGCGAAGCGTCAGCGACAAAGCGCCCAGCCGGAACGGAAATCAACCACACGTTATGGTGATGAGCCATTTTTATTCAGTTTGAGTTTTGATTGAAAAGTCGATTTTTCATGGTAATCTTATAGTATAATTATTCCAAAAGTCCTTTGTGAAATAATGAATAGAGTGAAAATATTTTGAGATCAAGGGAGAGGAGTTAGATGCGGAAATTTAATGAGGATTTTTCATTTGTAAGGCAGGGCATTCAATTCATCCTATTATCAATGATTTTCCTAATCGTCATTGGATTAGGTGGAGATAAGTTTTATGGGATATTTGGTGAGAACAACTATGTGGCGATTCATTTAATGATGGAAATTCTCATCATTGTGGTGACGATGGCTATTTCGATTCAAACGTGGTTAATTTCTCCGTATATTTTATCTAATAGAGTTCTGTATGTTGGGGGATTGTTTTTAACATTTAGCTTAATAGAAATTGCACATGCGCTCTCCTATAAAGGAATGCCATTTTTCATTACTGAAAGTACACCCTATGCAGCAACATGGTTTTATATGCTTGGTCGATTACTATTATCGATTGGCTTTCTTGCCATTTATTTTGTTAAGGAGAAGAAAATAAAATTAATTTATCGATGGCTTATTTATAGTTTGCCGATTGTAATAGTCATTAGTTGTGTGGTCATTATCTATGCACCAACGCCTATACTGCCACCTCTTATAATCGAAGGTGAAGGTCCTACTGTTTTAAAGAATACTTTGCAATATATAGCTGTTGCGTTCTTTTTGGTGATTATGGTACTGTTGTTGAAAAATTTCAATAAAGCACCCAAAATTGTATTTTTATTATTAGGTAGTTCGATTTATTTAATCATGAGCGATTTTTTATTTACAATGTATCAAGATGTTTATGATATTAAAAATTTTATTGGACATATTTTAGAGTTAAGTGCATTTTATCTTTTATTTAGAGCTATTTATTTTTCATCTATCGAAAAACCTTTTCAACAATTAATTGATACTCAAGGGCATTTGGAAAAGTCTCGCGAAAAGATGCATTATATGGCTTATCATAATGAAGCTACAAATTTACCAAATGAACGTTTTTTGATGGAATTATTAAAAAGCAATTTATACATATCTAAATCTCAAAAGGCAATTCTTGCTATCGGTATAGAAAGAATTTCAACTATTAAAGCATCTTTAGGCAGTACATATGCAGACCAAATGATCAAACTAATAGCGCAAAGGTTGAAAAATGTTTTACCAGAGGAATATCCACTGACCATGCCGAGAGAAGATTATTTTGTTGTTTTTATTGATGAGGTCAATAATATCCATCAATTAACGCAGCTAAGTCAACAGCTTCAATTGGTTATGGAAGAATCATTTCAAATACAACATTTTTCTCTAAGTAGTCAATTAAATATTGGGATTGCGTTATTTCCAACGGATTCATATAGGGAAGAGGAACTTGTTAGATTTGCATTATATGCTATGCATGAAGCACATAAAACGCCTACACGTATACAGTTTTATGAGTCCTCAATGTCTAGCAGAATGACTGAACGACTGTTATTAGAAAATGATTTACATAATGCATTAGCTAACCAAGAGCTTTTTTTAGAATATCAACCGCAATTAGATTTACAGACGGGTCAAGTTAAGTCAGTAGAGGCCTTAGTCAGATGGAAGCATCCTAAAAAAGGTTGGATTTCGCCAGGAGTCTTTATTCCAATTGCTGAGGAATCGGGATTAATTATCCCTATTGGACAATGGGTTCTAGAAACAGCTTGTAAACAAGTGAAGCGTTGGGAAGGTGCTGGATTGCCACCAATTAAAGTGGCAGTCAATCTGTCATTAGGTCAACTTTTTCAGCAAAATTTAGTTGGAATGATTCATAATGTTCTTGAGAAAACACAATTAGAGCCACAATATTTGCAGCTAGAGATAACAGAAAGTATGACGATTAATATCGATCATATGACGACAATTTTGCATCAGTTGAAGGCACTTGGGATTACAATCGCGGTAGATGATTTTGGAACGGGCTATTCGTCATTGTCTTATTTAAAGGATTTCCCTATTGATTGCTTAAAAATTGACCGGTCTTTCGTTCAAAAAATACAATCGAGCTCAACAGATAAGGCTTTAGTAGACACGATTCTTTCTGTGGCCAAGCATTTACAGTTAAAGGTAGTTGCTGAAGGAATAGAAGAGATAGAACAGCTCTCATATCTAGTAGCAAGTAATTGTGATACTGTACAGGGTTTCTTATTCAGCAAACCAATACATCCAAATATTTTACTGGAAAACTATCAATCGCTTCACAAGAATGCAAAGAGTATTTTAGATTCAATTACTGCAATTAAAGAATAAAGTGACAATCGAGAACATCTTCGTTTCATCATATGGCGAAGATGTTCCTTTTTGTTTCTGAAGCTATGTCAATGATGAAAACTATTTCAACAGCCTACATGGAAGGCGGTATACGTTGCCCGTTTCTTTATATTCTCCAATCATGGTATGATAGTGGGGAAATGATTTGTAAGATAAAGGACGGGTTTTTGGATGGCACAAGAAGTGGCAAATAAATTTATTGAAAATGTCTGTAATCATTTAGTGCGCAATATGAATATTACGAAAGTTGAGGAGCACTTTAAAGAGACAATTGCGATATACCGTAAATCGGCAGCAACACAAATTGATTTTTGGGATAGGCTGATGGTCAATATGTTGTATTTTACTGAAAATGAGCAAGTTTGGGAAAAAGAATTTTTGGGAATGCTCGACAAGGAAGAATGGTTAAAGGCTACTGTGTTAGAGGAAGAGCTTTTGATGCATCAAATGCGTATTCGTCAGCAGGTCGCGGAACAAATGGATGCCGTTAAAGAATTGTTCCATAAGCAATATGAGACAGAAGGTATGACAGAGGAAGATATTGTCTACGATTATGCTTATAGCTCTGCTGGACATTCAATGCGCGTAGATTTATTAACGGTGCTTGTCTCAACTCCTGAGCAATCAAAAGTGCTTTTTAACGCAGATCCACAAGAAACAATTCGTATTATTAATGGCTATATTGCTTATCACACTGATGGGATTATTAATAAAGTTAAACTTTAATCGGAGGGGTTTTCTACATCCGATTGAACGGCCCATTCATCCGAGATAAAACAGTATTTATATAGTTTGACTCATAACTAAAATTTTTGCATGTCATTTATTAAAATGATAATGAGGCAATCCTGTTCTTGTCTAACTACCTTATGCAGTATAATAAGGAGATAGTAAGGACATCAGAAAGGAATTTTTTCAATGAATACACCATTTACATTTAAACATACACAACCTACGAATATGGACCCGAATAAAAAATACCCGGCGATCTTTTTATTGCATGGAATGGGTAGCAATGAAGATGATTTACCACAATTAGTACAGGATTTTAAAGAACAATGCCATATTTTTAGTTTACGTGGACCTATTACGCAAAAGCCGGGCTATGCTTTTTTCACGATCCAAGAGGTCGGAAACCCAGACCGTGAAATTTTTGATAAAGTGTTAGTAGCATTACAACGATTTATATTAGAGGCAATTGAAGAATATCAAGTTGATCTACATAAAGTGTACGTGCTTGGATTCAGTCAAGGAGCTGTTTTGGCACAATCACTTGCTTTTGCAATGGGGAATTTAATTACGGGAATAGTAGCGTTAAGTGGCTACACGCCAAAATTCGTAACAGAGGAATATGCAATTCGACCAGTTAATCATTTACATGCATTTATTTCTCATGGTGATTATGATTATATTATCCCGTCGCAATGGGGCGCTGAAAGTAAAGAAATCTTTGAGCAATTTGGTGCTATTGTGACATTTAAACAGTATCCAGATGGTCACGGTGTTACACCAGAAAATTTACGTGATCTAACTGCATTTTTAGCACAGGAATTACAAGATAATATTCAATAAAAGTGAAACCGAGACATGTAGGATGTCTCGGTTTTATTCTTTAGTAGATCAATTAAGAGCTATTTCGATAAGCTGCGATCTTTGTCAGTCACGGCAGCTACTGCATCGTGAATCGTTGTTTCAAAATGATTGCTTTGTAATGAGGATACACCTTGAATCGTTGTGCCGCCTGGTGAACATACCTGGTCTACAAGTGCCCATGGGTGTTCCTGTGATTGTAAAATCATTTTTGCACTGCCGAGTACTGCATTTGCTGCAATATCAAGAGCCATGCTTTTTGGCATCCCTTCACGTACAGCAGCACGTGCTAAAGCGTCAATATACATATAAGTAAATGCTGGTGAAGCACCACCAATCGTTGTAAATATCGAAAATAGGTGTTCAGGGATCTCGATAATTGTTCCAACTGTTTCAAACAGTGAAATGACATGTTGAAGCTGTATATCTGATACTTGCTCACTTGTTGTATAGCAGCTTGTAGAGGCACCGATAAGCGCATTGATATTTGGCATTACACGAATAATAGGGGTAACTTCAGATAGATAACCTTGGAAGTATGTAATATTTTTACCAGCAGCAATGGATACAATGACATGGTTGTCTTGTAAATGCTTTTTCACCTCAGGTAAAACATCAGGTAACATTTGGGGTTTAACACCAAGGATAATGACGTCACAATTTGACATAATATCTTCAATAGAGCTTGCGGCTTGAATACCGAAAGAGGTTGCTAATTTTGTTGTTTTTGCTTTGGTACGATTATAGCCATAAATAAAAGTGGAATCAAAATCTCTGCTTTTGCACATTCCTTTAATAATAGCTGTAGTCATATTTCCAAGGCCGATAAATCCGTATTTCACGTGGTAGACACTCCTTCATAAAGTTAAAACATACACATTAGTATAGAGTAGATTGTTTTACTTGAATAGTAATATGCTAAGAATCAAGCTAATTAGGTTCAAATTCACGTCAGTCGGTGGTATCATAGAAGATGTTGTGAATGGGACGTGTATCTTTATTTTCATTCAGTAGAAGACCAATTGGTGAGATGAATGCGTTTGTACCTCCCATGCAGTGGGTCTCCAAACGAAAGTGGTAAATACACCAAAGCGTAATTGATTTTTATTCATCAGAAAAGAAAATCATGTACTTTATGTGAACATAGAGACAGACTCTATCTAAAAGAGGTAAAATTAAAATTTGATACGTTAAATGCAAATTTTGTCGCTTTCTATCGAGTAAAGCGTGTAGAAATTTTGAGAGAAAAGGAATTAAGATGAATGGAACAAAATCTAAAAACGGAGCATAAGCTACAATCTTCTAAGAAATCATCAGGGAAGTCCTCACGCACTACTATTTTAGCGCAGACAGTTAAAACAGGAATCATTAAATCAAATTTAATTCCTATGTGGGCTGGTTTAACGCTAGGTATTTACAAAAATAAAATGACATTTGTAGAGAATATACCTGAAATTATTTTTGCTACGATTGGTTCTGCACTTGTTATTGGTTCTGCTGGAGCATTTAATAATGTATACGACCGTGACATTGACGCTATTATGCCTCGTACGCAAAGTCGACCAACTGTAACAGGTGAAATGTCAGCGAAATCTACGTTGATTTTAGCTTTTGCCATGCTCATTATCGGGGTAGCTTTGCTAGGACTTGGTTCACCATTAGCTGCGGCATTCGGACTCTTAGGGGTGTTTTTATATGTAGTACCCTATACAATGTGGACAAAACGACGCACAATTTATAACACGGAAATTGGGAGTATCGGAGGGGCAATTCCACCTTTAATTGGTTGGGCTACTGTTTCTAATGATATTACACATCCTGCGATACTTGGTCTATTTTTCGTGATGGTCATTTGGCAGATGCCCCATTTTTATGCCATTGCTATTCGAAAGCATGCTGACTATGAAGCGGCTAAAGTTCCTATGCTGCCAGTTGTAAAAGGGATGCGCCGTACTTATTATCAAACGAACTTTTATTTAATATTATTGATTTTTTCAAGCTTCTTATTTGGCACTTTAAGTGTTGGTATTATGCTTGTTGCACTTTTACTAAGCATCGCATGGCTTGTTATGAGTATTTATGGCTATCGTAGTAATAAAGATCAAACGAAGTGGGCAACCAAAATGTTTGTTTTCTCACTTATCCATATGACAATTTTATTTTCAACGGTTATTGTTTACTCTGTAGTAGGCGTTATTTTTAAATTGTATTAAAGCTTCATTCAGCACGAAAAGCCAACAGGTTATTCTACACTTGTTGGCTTTTTCCTTTCCACTGAGATTATTTGACGACTTGGCCATTCTATAGCGTGTAACTGACCTCCAAAAACAGCCCCACCATCTATTCCAATGATATTATTTTCACCAAAAAAGACACTGTGCTCTGTTGGATTTTGGTGAAGTTTGTAGGTAGGTGTATGGCCAAAGATTATAGTTTTTTCTCCTTGATAACCAGCATGAAATTGTTCACGAATCCATAAAAATTGCATCGGATCTGTCTCTGTCATAGCTACTCCAGGAACAACCCCACCATGTACAAAAATGACATCCTCTAATTCGATATAAATATTAAAGGTTTCAATAAGCTGTAAATGTTCTTCGATCTTTGGTAAGGTCTGGATAAAGCTAGGTAATGTATCGTTTTCAATGGCTTCCTTAAAATCGTCTAACTGATAACCGTAGCTTGCAAGAGTTGCATGACCACCGCAAAGTTTCACCCAATGATTCCAATATTTGGGGTGCCCGGAGCGACAGGCTTTTAACATAAGGGCTTCATGATTTCCTAGTAGAACACGTGCACCTTTTGTTTGCAATTCACCCACTAAGTTTAAAACGCCACTAGATGAAGGCCCGCGATCAATATAATCGCCAAGTAAAAATAGCTGATCTTGCATAGTATCATACTTAGCTTTTAATAATAATTCTTCAAAAAGGTCCAATTCTCCATGTATATCACTAATTGCTAGTATTCGATCCATAAAGCGCATCCTCTCCAGTATTAGAGCAATTACTATTAAGTATCAAGAATAGTTCTGCATAATTCGACTGATCTAACATTACACCAAAAGATTGATTGTAAAGTTATCACTCCATACCACTAGTATCTATTTATACTTTATCATATGAAGAGGTGATTTCATTTTCATATTCATTTGTCTATAGTGTTCGCTAGAGCATACGAAGATTTATTTGCTACAGCAAATTCAACGAGGCTATGAAAAATATAATGACGCCATCGCAAATACATCTATTGGTGTGATGGTAATAGATGCTAAACTAATTTTTTTTGGCTAAAATTTTTTCTTAATTTTAAAAGTAGGAATGATATGAAAGTACATAGAGCGAAGTATGGGCGACGAGGAGGCTTAGACTACGCCGAGTCTTCGGTATCGGAATGGTGGAGGGGATTGTAGTACTACTCGCGCTTAACGTTGAAACATTGTGCTTTTACGTTAAACGCGAACAAAATTTAACTTCTTTCAGCAAATGGTTTTTGTAGCGAAAGCAAAGCGTCAGCTACATTCATCTCCCGCCTCTATAGATGGTGAGATGAATGTGGCATTACCGAAATGACCGACATCGTGTCGGCCCTCGTGCAGGCCTAAGCGCAAATCCGATTCCGGACGCAATTATGCCGAGGCATAATTGATTTATACTGTAATCTTTTCCCATTCTTGCTCGGCCAATGATTCATCAAATGTTGATAGTAGTCGATAGTTGTTTGTATCTAGAATTCGAAAATGCTGACTAATGGCGTTTTGTTGTAAGCGATAACCATTGTATTCGCTAAGGTTTTTCCACCATATGTATCCACCCATCGTTTTTTCTTTAGGTTGTAATGTTCCATTATTAGCGATTAAGTCGACAATCTCAAGTGGATCACCACCGAGCTCATGCTGTAAAATTGAGCTTTCTCGGCATAGTGCGCAAACCGCAACAGTTGTAGTCCAGGCAGTCTGAATACGACCTTTTTCAATTTGAACAAGTGTTTTTTTAGAAAGACCTAGTAAATTACTCATCTGATCCTGCGTTAAATCTTTTTCAGTACGGATTAATTTCAGTTTTTCTGAAATAAGTGTGATTAATTGTTCACGATTCATCCAAACACCCTTCCTTTCAGATAGTTAAGTACCATTATACATGAAAGTGGTAAACGGTGTTTTCAGTTTCGCTAGTAATTATGGTTAAATCGTGGGAATTTAGGGGATTTTCGAGGGTGTTTTTTGATGAATGGCGAGTATGTCGATGCATTTTGTAACGTAAAAAAACAGACTGTCCAACATTCTATTTTTGGACAGTCTGTTAAATGCTTAAATCTCGTATTTTTTCGTATCAGAAATAACGCGGAAATGGATACCTTTAATTTGATCGCTTATTTTATGACGTAGTGTATCAATATCTACTAGCTCACTATTATCATTGACACATTCTGCGATCTCTTGCATTAGCCTCGTAAATGCCTCTTTGAAAAGTGAACGCATATTATCAAAATCCAAGCTACGGAAGTTCCCGTCAATATCAAATGCCTCCACTGAGTTTAATTGCTTTGAAGCGCCGGCAAAGCGATCATCGTATACTGTATAGTTTTCGTCTGTCACAACGATAATATATAATACCTCACCTGTGATCGTTTTTAATTCAATGTTAGTTTTGTGTTTTTTGACGTCCGTAATGATATGAATACCGTCAGAATGATATAGCTTAAATAATTTCATTATGTGATGCCCCCCTGAAAATAGAATCATATTCATGTTTCTATTGTATACGTATATACCTAATAATGGAATAAGACGAAAGTATCTAGAAAAACTAGAATAGACCTATTGGGTGATGCTGGTAAAGTTAAAAGTGTGAAAAATGTACCGGTTGTCTTATGCTTCTGTTGTTACAGCAGGTATAATTTTGCGAAGGGGACGAACCTCGATAAAATGAATCTGATGGCCATGCTGCTCAAAGATACTAAATACATATGGAGCTAATTCGATATTTCTAGTTGCTTTAATGCCATTATTCAATGTTAAAAACCAACCGCCCAATGTTTCAACTTCTTCTGCTTCAAGTGTTACATTTAATAGATTTTCAACATCCTCTATGAGCATTTTTGCATTTAAAATATAGTGATTGTCACTTACTTTTCGGATTTCTGCAATTTCATCATCGTCAAATTCATCGCGAATTTCACCAACAATTTCTTCTAAAATATCTTCGACTGTAACAAGCCCTGATGTTCCGCCGTATTCATCCATTAATATGGCCAGATGAATTCGCTCTTTTTGCATACGCACAAGTAGTTCTTGAATTGGAATTGTTTCAATTACTCGGATTACAGGATTAATGAAATTTTCAAGAATTAAAGAGTCGTCTGTTAATTGCTCAAGCAAACCGTGTGTAAACAATTCTTTGGCATTCATAAAGCCTAAAATATTATCACGATCACCATCATAAACAGGATATCGAGTATATTTCTCATCCGCGATAAAATGAATGATCTTTGTAAAAGAATCATTTTTTTCAATTCCAACAATTTCTGTTCGAGGTACCATAATTTCACGAGCAATAAGTTGATCGAATTCAAAGACATTATTTACAAACTTTAGCTCTGTTTTATTGATTTCACCACTTTTAAAGCTTTCAGATAGCAGTAAGCGCAATTCTTCCTCTGTATGTGATAACTCATGCTCAGATGCAGGCTTCATGCCAAATGTGCCAACTAATACTCGAGCTGAGCCGTTCAAGAACCAGATAAATGGATACATCACCTTATAGAACAACATAATAGGTTTGGCAAAAAGAAGTGTAATCTTTTCAGCCTTTTGAATGGCAGCAGTTTTGGGTGCTAACTCACCGACAACAACGTGTAAAAATGTTGCAATAGCAAAAGCGCTACCAATTGTGAAAATCGTCATATATTTATCTGAAATGCCAATCATGTCGAAAAGGGGGTGTAGCATAAATTCAAAAGTTTTTTCACCGACCATCCCGATACCAAGTGCTGTTACAGTTATACCAAGCTGACAGGCAGAAAGATACTCGTCTAAATGATTGACAACATGCTTAGCAGAAATAGCTCTTTTATTGCCCTCTGCAATCAATTGGTCAAGTCTTGAGGAACGCACTTTTACAATGGCAAATTCTGTTGCCACGAAAAAGCCAGTTAAAGCTAATAAAATAGTGAAAATCGATAAGTTAAGTATGGTCTCCAAATAGTCGTTCTGTATGAACAGAACGTCACCTCCTAATTATGAATAAGTAAAAGTAAAGATTGCATAAGTGCAATGCTTTCGGGTGAAACATTTTTTTTTATCTTTTCAATATCTTTATTGTCTTGTTTGTTCATTTGTTCAAGTAAAGAAGATACATCATGCTCTAAATCTTGCATTTTTATACGTAATATTTGTACATCGATTTCTTCGTACGGTGTGATGTTAAGTTCATGTTGTATTTCTATGAGTGAAAGACCCTCATGTTTGCGTTGCTCAATATAATGAAGTCGTTCAATCATTGCAGGGGCGTAGTAGCGGTAATTTGATGCAGATCGGTCAGCTGCTAATAGGCCTATGTTTGTATAATAATCGATTGTTCTTTTTGTAATGCCAGTTTTTTCTGCAAGCTCGCCAATTTTTAATTTCTCTGTCCCAATGCAAACACCTCCGAACCATCACGTGATACTTTGATTATAACGTGATACTTTTATGAATTTCAAATAAGAGGGCACAATATTTCTAAATTGTAAGATTTCTTGAGGGGGGATTTATTTACTAAAAAACTGCCACCGAGCGAGATTGTTTTAGGTGAAGATGTTATAGTTATATTTTGACATAACAATATATATTGAAATTTGCTACCGATAATTTATATAATGTCAATCGTTACAATGTAAAATGGAGGTTATTATGAAGAAGGTATTCAAGCTTATCACTATATTGCTCGCGGCAGTACTTGTTTTTTTTCTTTGCCTACACTTACTTATCGTGTCGCAAGGCAAAGATACTGCGATAGAAGATGCAGATTACCTCATTATTTTAGGTACACGTTTATCGGGGGATCAGCCGTCTAGTCTGCTGTTCGAACGCATCACGACCGCAGCTGCATACTTAAAAGAAAATCCAAATACAATTGCAATCGCTTCTGGTGGCCAGGGGCAGGACGAAATTGTGTCTGAAGCTTCTGTAATTAAAGAATCATTAATACAATTAGGTATTGATGAACAACGAATCATCACCGAATCCAATTCTACTCGCACACTTGAAAACTTTCAGTATTCATTGGATTACATAGACAAAGATTCCACAGTTGTAGTTGTGACAAACCGATTCCATCTATATCGAGCCGAATCCATTGCTGAAGATTTAGGACTTAACGTTACCGGCTTACCAGCTGCAACACCACCTGAATTTCGTATTAAGTACTACACCAGAGAATATTTAGCTATCGTGAAGTATTATTTAGAAAAAATACATATCCTCTCCACAGAATAACAGTCTAGAAGGAGCTGCGATAAACGGGGTTCTTTAGTTAAAAATTCGATTCACGAAATATCAAAAAAGGCAGATATATTCTACACGTTTTGTAGATTAAATCTGCCTTTTTTTTGGCTCATCACCAAAAGGTGGAGACTGGGTGACTCCTTGGAGATTAGCGATAGAGGAACGAAGGCTAAGAGCATCACGTCCTGTGATAACGCCTTCGTGACCAACATCGTGTTGGCCCAAGCGGCTCATCGGACATCCCCAGGAAGCTCTGCTCTGCGCGAAAGCGAAGCGTCAGCAACAAATGTTTTATCTGTGCGAAAGCGAAGCGTCAGCAACAAATGTTTTAACTGTGCGAAAGCGAAGCGTCAGCAACAAATGTTTTAACTGTGCGAAAGCGAAGCGTCAGCGACAAATGTTTTAACTGTGCGAAAGCGAAGCGTCAGCGACAAATGTTTTAACTGTGCGAAAGCGAAGCGTCAGCGACAAAGCGTCCAGTCGGAACGGAAATCAACCACACGTTATGGTGATGAGCCTTTTTTAAAAAATAGTAACAATTTTTTAGAAAA
>Ga0213824_1001002_pt1 | contig 18193 bp, 1 predicted proteins | sample MC6MC0906MG_FD_179892 | JGI IMG/M metagenome (GOLD analysis project Ga0213824, IMG submission 179892) | Enriched soil aggregate microbial communities from Iowa State University, Ames, United States - MC6-MC0906-MG | ecosystem: Environmental > Terrestrial > Soil > Unclassified | place: USA: Iowa...
AAAGAAACAATGTTGAATGCGTATGAGAATCAGGAGTATCCTTTTGAAGAGCTGGTTCAAAAAGTAAATATAAAGAGAGATATGAGCCGTAACCCACTATTTGATACAATGTTTGTTTTACAAAATATAGAAGAAACAGAGCTTCAAATAGAAAATTTAGTATTTAAACCTTATGTTCGAGATCATACGATAGCTAAGTTTGATTTAGCGTTATATGTCAGCCTTGATGGCGAACAACTTAAATGTAATTTTGAATTTTGCCAAAAAATATTTAAAGATAAAACAATTCATAGATTATCACAAGATTTATTATTTTTATTATCTAAAGTCTCTGATCATCCACATATGAAATTGATAGATATTAATTTAAATCAAGTTGATGAGGATTCGTTAGGACTAATCGAATTTTCGTTTTAGGCGAGTTATTCTTAAAATTATTATGTGAAATATATCTATTAAATTGTGAATTCTATGAGGAAAATAGTTAATTAATAGATAAGGTCTCGTTAGGGAGATTTTTGCTTAGGCTTAGTTAGATGTATTAGATTACTGGTCCATGTTATTTGGAAAATAGATGGTAATTCTCATTGGAATAGAGGGTCTATATCAGCGCCATGCGGTCCACTAGGGTGGATCGTATGCCTGTTGGATCTGGTGTAGAGTGGAAGAATTAATTTTTTCTATTAACTACAACAACATGATGTTTAAGCCAGGGAGATTAGGCTGTATGAAAATGAATTCTTCTATAGCTATAAGATGAAATAACTACGCTTGCATATTTGTTAAATTTGATATTTTTATGCTTATTGTTAATTTTAGTTGAGGTTGATAAATGTCCACTTATGAATTCATACTTTAAAGCGAGGTTTTATTAATGAATGTATTTGAAAAAGAAGAAATTTTTTGGCGTGAACGGTTTGATTCCGAAGATAGAATTACTGCCTTACCGTATAGTAAAAAAGAAAAAAATTATATGAGTGTAGATACTACAGATTATTTGGATTCTATTTCTATAACATTACCTTCCAAAATTTCAAAAAGAGTTATTTCTATGGCTAAAGGCTCCGATATGGCAGTATTTTTAATTCTATTGGCTGGGGTTAATTGTCTCCTGTATAAGTATACAAAGGAAAAAAATATAGTATTAGGAATTCCGACAATTGAAGCTCACAAAGAAATGTTTCCATTTATAGACGAATTATTACCAGTGAAAGCGGCTATACATAATGAAAGTACATTTAAGTCGATATTAAAAGAAGTAAACCTATCCGTGAATGAATCTATTAAACATCAGAATATATCATTTAAAAAAATGATTGCTTCTTTGAATGTTGAAGATGATATGAATAATAGACCTGTTGTTAATACTGTAGTTGCTTTACAGGAAATTCATAAATCTATTACGTTTAATGATGTTTTAGTATCTGATAGTTTATTCAATTTTAATTTGGAAAATGATTTAGTGAATTTGGATGTATTCTATAACAAAAATTTATACGATAAAAATTTTATCGATAATATGCTGAAACACTTTATACACATTTGTTCTAATGTATTAGAACACCCTGAGCTTCAAGTAAATAAGTTAGAACTAGTATCTGATACAGAAAAAGAACAAATTTTAGTTGATTTTAATGATGTTACTGCGGATTATCCACGTGAGAAGACTATTCATCAATTATTTGAAGAACAAGTGGAACGTACGCCGAATCACATTGCGGTTGTATTCGAAGATAAAAAGCTGACATATATTGAACTAAATACACGAGCAAATCAGTTAGCACGAACGTTAAAAGCTGAAGGTATTAAAGAAAATCAATTAATTGGCATTATGGTAGAACGTTCTATAGAAATGATTGTAGGAATGCTAGGAATATTAAAAGCAGGTGGTGCTTATGTGCCGATTGACCCAGAATATCCAGAGGAGCGTATACAATATATGCTGGAGGATTCGGGTACAAAGGTTTTATTGTTACAGAGCCATTTACAAGACCGAGTATCTTTTAAACATAAAATTATCATGTTAGATGATTCAGCGACTTATCTTGAAGAGGGCTCTAATTTAGAGGCAGTAGTAAAACCGAATGACCTAGCCTATGTAATTTATACTTCTGGTACAACTGGTAAACCCAAGGGTACTTTAATTGAGCATAAAAATGTTGTTCGATTATTGTTTAATGATCAAAATTTGTTTGATTTTGATGCGAATGATACCTGGATGTTATTTCATTCGTTTTGTTTTGATTTCTCGGTATGGGAAATGTACGGGGCATTGCTTTACGGTGGAAAATTAGTCGTCGTACCTTCATTAATAGCTAAAGATCCTGAGCAATTCCGACAATTGATTCTATCTCAAGGCGTAACGATATTAAATCAAACGCCAACGTATTTTTATCAAGTGTTACAAGAAGAGATGCAGCATGACTTAAAAGAATTAAAATTAAGAAAAGTCATTTTTGGTGGAGAGGCACTCAGTCCATCGTTATTGAAGGGCTGGAAGGGAAAATATCCGTCAACCCAACTAATTAATATGTATGGTATCACTGAAACAACAGTGCATGTAACCTATAAAGAAATTACAGAAGTTGAGATTGAGGAAGGGAAAAGCAATATTGGGAAGCCTATCCCTACGTTACAAGCCTATATTCTAGATGAGTATCAAAGAATTCAACCTATTGGTATCCTAGGAGAATTATATGTAGCTGGAGATGGATTGGCTAGAGGTTACTTGAACCGACCAGAATTAACAGCGGAAAAATTCGTAGAGAATCCTTTTATCCCAGGAGAACGGATGTATAGAACGGGTGACTTGGCAAAATGGCTACCTGATGGAAATATTGAATATATAGGGCGAATTGATCATCAGGTGAAAATCCGTGGATACCGAATTGAAATTGGGGAAGTCGAATTACAGCTCTTAAAAGTGCCATCTGTTAACGAGGCCATTGTGATTGTTCGAGAAGATGAAGTTGGACAGAAACACCTTTGTGCGTACTTTGTAGCGGAAAAACAGTTAACAGTAAGTAATCTAAGAGATGTATTGGCTCAAGAATTACCTGCGTATATGATTCCATCTTACTTTGTACAGTTGGCACAAATGCCATTAACTTCAAATGGTAAAATTAATCGTAAAGCGTTGCCTGAGCCAGAACAACATCTACAAACAGGTACAGAGTATGTTGCGCCACAAACCCCGATAGAAGAAATACTAGTTTCGATTTGGCAAACGGTACTTGGGGTTCCGCAAATTGGAGTATTGGATAATTTCTTTGATTTGGGAGGAGATTCAATTAAATCTATCCAAGTTTCTTCGAGATTGTATCAAGCTGGTTATCGAGTAGATATGAAAAACTTATTCAAATATTCGACTGTTGCGTCTTTAAGCCCGTATGTGGAGAAGATAACGCGAGTTGCTGAACAAGGGGAAGTAACAGGTGAGGCTAAGTTAACACCAATTCAGCATTGGCTTTTCGATCGCGAGGTGGCAGCTCCGCATCACTTTAACCAAGCGTTCATGTTATACCGAAAACAAGGATTTGATGTATTAGCTCTTCGTAAAACGATGCAAAAAATTGCTGAACATCATGATGCGCTGCGGATGGTATTCCGTCAAACTGAACAAGGGTATGAGGCATGGAACCGAGGAATTGAGGAAGAATTATTCAGCCTGGAAGTAATGGATTTCACCGGAAACGTAAATCCTGCCTCAAAGATTGAAGAAGCTGTAAATAAGATTCAAAGTAGTATTGATTTAAGTGAAGGGCCATTAATGAAACTAGGCTTGTTCCAGTGTGAAGAAGGCGATCATTTGTTGATGGTTATTCATCATTTAGTAGTGGATGGTGTTTCTTGGCGAATATTGCTGGAAGATATTGAGGTAGGATACGAACAAGCGGTGAGCGGAGGGGATATTCAGTTACCACAAAAAACAGATTCTTTCCAATTATGGGCGGAACAATTATCCCTTTATGCGAGCAGTCCCGAGATGGAGAAAGAGCGTGAATATTGGAATGAAATTGAACAAACCCCAACGGGTTTGTTACCGAAAGATGGGGGACAAGATTGTGGTTTGATAAAGGGCAGTGAAATCATCACAGTCCAATGGACAGCTGCTGAAACGGAGCAGTTATTAAAACAAACAAACCGGGCATATAACACTGAAATCAATGATTTATTGTTAACAGCTCTAGGAATGGCAATCCATCAATGGACTGGAATGGAAAACATTGTAGTGAATTTAGAAGGACATGGACGAGAATCCATTCTTTCTGATCTCGATATCAGTCGAACAGTAGGCTGGTTTACGAGTCAGTATCCAGTAGTCTTACCGATTGAGGTAGGGAGCGATATTTCTCACCAAATTAAGAATATTAAAGAAGAATTACGCCATATTCCGAATAAAGGGATTGGATATGGTCTGTTAAAATATCTATCTATAAATCAAGAAAAGCAAACCTTTACACTGAAGCCAGAGATTAGCTTTAACTATCTGGGGCAGTTTGATCAAGATTTAGAGAATACCACGATGCAGCCTTCCCCTTATTCAAGTGGTGAAACTGAAAGTGAGCATCATGCAAGATTATATGCGCTTGACATTAATGGTATGGTATCCGGTGGAAGGTTAGCATTAGAAATCGAGTATAGCGGTAAACAATTTAAGAAAGAAACAATAGAACAGTTGGCAAAATGCCTGCAAGTGAGTTTACAGGAAGTCATTGAACACTGCGTAACGAAAGAGCGAACGGAGCTCACACCAAGTGACATCACATTCAAAGGGATGACAATTGAAGGGTTAGATCGCGTTGTGCAGGAAACCAAGCAAATAGGCGAAATCGAAAATGTGTATCCGTTAACGCCAATGCAGAATGGTATGTTATTTCATAGCTTGTTGAACTCGCAATCAGAAGCTTATTTTGAACAAGTAAGGTTCGATGTACAGGGAAATCTGAATATAAAGGGATTCGTGCAAAGTTTAGAGCAATTGGCACAAAGACATGCCATATTCCGAACGAACTTTGTGAATGCTTGGAATGATGAGCCATTACAAATCGTTTACCGAGATAGAAAAATTAATCTTCATTATGAAGATCTTCAGGAAATGGACGAATCGTCACGTGAAGAGTGGATGAAGAAGTATATGACTGAAGATAAAGAAAAAGGATTTAATCTTGCTGAAGATGCATTAATGCGTATGACAATCTTACGTGCTGAGGAGCAAACATACCATGTTATTTGGAGTTTCCATCATATCCTAATGGATGGCTGGTGCATGCCACTAGTGACACGTGAAATATTCGAAATTTACTATGCGATTCAGGGGCGAAGAGAACCTGAATTGACTGTCATAACGCCATATAGTGACTATATTGAATGGTTGGAAGCACAAAATCAAGAAGAGGCCTCTAAATACTGGAATGATTATTTAGGTGGATATGAAGGGCAAACTGAGTTGCCGAAAGTCACTTCTTCTGTGAGAGATGAAAAATATACTTTGAAACACTTAACCTTTAATCTTGATAAAGAATTGACGGAAAGACTAAAACAGATGGCTAGTGAAAATCAGGTTACTATCAATACTTTGATGCAGACAGTATGGGGGATGTTATTACAAAAATACAATAGTAGTCAGGATGTTGTATTTGGAAGTGTTGTATCAGGAAGACCAGCTGATATACCAGGTATAGAAAATATGATTGGTTTATTCATTAACACAATTCCTGTACGTATTCGTTGTGATGCAAAAGAATCTTTTGTTGAAGTAATGAAAAAGCATCAAAAGCAGGCGGTAGTCTCACATGCATATGATACGCATCCATTGTATGAAATACAGGCACAAACGGAACAAAAGCAGGACTTGATCACACATATTATGGTATTTGAAAATTACCCAGTAGAACAACAAATGGAACATAGAGAGAATCATAATGAAACAGAGTTAACAATAACGAATGTAACAATGACTGAACAAACGAATTATGATTTTAATGTTATGGTAATTCCTGGAGAAGGGATTAAGATGGAGTTCCAATATAATGCCCATATGTATGATGATGCGAGTATCGAACGAATGAGAAATCATTTGATTCAAATTTTGCAACAAGTTGTAAATAACCCACAGATTGGTATACATGAACTGGAATTAGTAACAGCGGAAGAGAAAATGCAAATTCTCGATGTGTTCAATGATACAGCTGCTGAATATCCACGTGAGAAGACTATTCATCAATTGTTTGAAGAACAAGTGGAACGTACACCAGATTATGTTGCAGCGGTATTCGAAGGTCAGCAATTGACGTATCGTGAGCTAAATGCACGAGCAAATCAGTTGGCACGAACATTAAGAAATGAAGGAGTAAAGGAAGATCAGCTAGTTGGAATTATGGTAGAACGTTCATTAGAAATGATTGTGGGGATACTCGGAATATTAAAAGCCGGTGGTGCTTATGTGCCAGTTGACCCAGAATACCCAGAAGAGCGTATCCAATATATACTGGAGGATTCGGGAGCTACTATATTATTAATGCAAGGCCAATTTCAAGAACGTACATCTTTCGTAGGAAAGATAGTATTGTTGGATGATGAGGAATCTTATCATAAAGAAGGAACGAATTTGAAATCGGAAGTAGGCTCTAATGGATTGGCTTATGTCATTTATACTTCTGGCACAACAGGAAATCCAAAAGGCGTTATGATAGAGCACCAAGCACTTGTCAACCGAATTTACTGGATGCAAAAAAGATATCCTATCGGAGAAACAGACACAGTTTTACAAAAAACACCATACAGTTTTGATGTATCTGTTTGGGAATTGTTTTGGTGGGGAGCACAAGGGGCTAAAGTTATATTTCTTGCTCCGGGTAGTGAGAAGGACCCGGAATTGATTATTAAAGCAATTGAGGAAAATCATGTTACGACCATGCATTTTGTACCTTCTATGCTATCTGTTTTTCTAGATTATGTACAGAATGTTAAGGCAGTGAATCGCACACAAAGTTTGCGTCAAGTATTTGCTAGTGGTGAAGCACTCCAAGTGCAACATGTAAAACGTTTCAACAAGTTATTGGGTATGCATAATGAGGCGAGACTCATCAATTTATATGGACCAACTGAAGCAACGATTGACGTTTCATACTTCGATTGTCCATTGGAAGAAACTTTAGAACAGGTACCAATTGGTAAGCCAATTGACAATATTCAACTGTATGTGGTTGATACTAAAGGCCATTTACAACCAATTGGAGTACCAGGAGAATTGTGTATTGCAGGAGTCGGATTGGCGAGAGGTTATCTTAACCGCTCTCAATTAACGGAAGAGAAATTTGTAAATAATCCATTTGATATAGGGAAAAAAATGTATAGAACAGGAGACTTAGCTCGTCTGTTACCAGATGGAAATATTGAATATCTAGGACGGGTTGATCATCAGGTGAAAATTCGGGGTTATCGAATTGAACTTGGTGAGATAGAGTCACAATTATTGAAGATAGACGCAGTTCAAGAAACAATTGTAATCGCAATGGAAGATGAAAGTGGACAAAAGAGTTTATGTGCGTATTTTGTAGCGGATAAAGAGGTTGATACAGAAAGTTTAAGAGAAGCCCTTTCTCATGGGCTACCTAAGTATATGATTCCATCTTACTTTATACAGCTTATGCAAATGCCATTAACACCAAATGGGAAGATTAATCGTAAGGCATTACCTACCGTCGAGGAAAGCAAGTTAACGAACAATAAATATGTCAAACCTCGAACAGAGATAGAAGAACATTTAGTTGATATATGGAAGAGCATTCTTGGAGATTTTAAAATTGGGATAAAAGATAATTTCTTTGATATAGGGGGACATTCTTTAAGGGCAACAACTCTGGTATCTAAAATTCGTAAAGAGTTGAAGGCTGATGTAAAACTTAGAGAAGTGTTCCAATATCCGACGATTGAACAAATGGAAAAATTAATCGTAGGTCGAAAACAGCATGCTTACGTATCCATTCCGAAAACCTCAGGGAGAGGATACTATCCAGTTTCATCTGCGCAAAAGCGGATGTACATTTTGAGTCAATATGAAGGTGGCGAGCTCAGTTATAACATGCCAGGTGTTTTGAAGATAGAAGGGGAACTTGATCATGTACGATTAGAAAAAGTTTTCCAACAGTTAATTCAGCGTCATGAATCACTGCGTACAAGCTTTAAGATGATTCATGGAGAACTCATGCAAGAAATACATCCTAAGGTAGAATTTCAAATTGAACTTGTACAAGCAAAGGAAGAAGATGAATATATTTATGATTTTGTGCGTGAGTTTGATCTACAACAAGCGCCGTTGCTTAGAGTAAGGTTAATTGAACTGAGAAATAATCATCATATACTTTTATTTGATATGCATCATATCATTTCTGATGGAGTATCTATGAACATTTTAATGAGAGAATTTGTACAGTTATATGATGGAGAACAACTACCTTCTCTTCAAATACAATATAAGGACTACGCAGCTTGGCAGCAAAATATGATACATCAAGAACAGATGAAAAAACAGGAAAGTTATTGGCTAGATATATTTAAAGGGGAAATTCCAGAATTGGAGTTGCCGACGGATTATGAAAGACCTTCTGTACGATGCTACGAAGGAGACGTGTTTGAGTTTGTTATCGATAAGCAAAGTATTCAAGGATTAAGTGACATTGAAGTACAAACGGGAGCCACACTTTACATGATAATGCTAGCATCCTATACCATTTTATTATCGAAATATAGTGGACAAGCAGACATTATTGTGGGGACACCAATCGCAGGCAGAACTCACGCTGATTTAGAATCTGTGATAGGAATGTTTGTTAATACGTTAGCAATACGAAATTATCCAAGTGGAGAGAAGTCATTTGATTTTTACTTACATGAAGTGAAAGAAACGATGTTAAATGCTTATGAGAATCAAGAGTATCCATTTGAAGAATTGATACAGAAATTAAATATTAAAAAAGATGTAAACCGTAATCCATTGTTTGATACATTATTTGTCTTACAAAATGAAGAAAATACGAATATTAAAAGTAATCTTTTAACATTTAAGCCTTATGATATTCAAAATCAAACAATAGCTAAGTTTGATTTAACACTGTATATACATTTTACTGATGATAAATTGATTGGTAGTTTTGAATACTGTACGAAATTATTTAAAAAATCTATGATTGAAATTTTAGCAAAAGATTTCTCAACAATTTTATCTACAGTTGCTCAAGATCCTCGTATTCAATTAGGCGATATTAAGTTAATTGAAGAAGTGGAAAATGAAACTGAATTAGATTCAATTGAACTAACCTTTTAGTATTTTTTTAGTCAAAGAGCGTGTTTTTTATTACACGCTCTTTAACTAAAGTTAACTGCAACGCTTTAAATAATGTGTAAATTTGAATTTAAAGTATATATTTTATAAAAATTGGGGTGCCTATAATGTCAGTATTTAAAAAACAAGAGCTTTTTTGGAATAGTATGTTTGATGCTGAAGATAATATGAGTTATTTACCGTATGTTAAAGCAATCAAAAATACTAGTAATAAGTATGATTATGTTTATAGTCCTTTATCATCCAATGTATCTCAAAAAATTAAGACTATGGCAAATGGATCTAATCTAGCAATATATTTAATACTGTTAACTGGGGTTGAATGTTTAATAAATAAATATACAGACGAAGAAAATATCATCATAGGATTTCCAACAATGCAAGTGGGGGATAAACAAGGCTCATTATTGAACGAATTTTTAATATTGAAAAATAAATTGGATCAAAATAGTACATTTAAATCAATATTTAATAGAATAAAATTATTGGTCAAAGAAACAATCGAAAATCAAAAAATTCCTTTTAAAAAAATGGTTAGAAACTTAAATCTACAATATGATTCAAATAACTTACCTATTATAAATACAATGGTTTCTTTAAAGGAAATTCATCAGGACACTTTTAATAAAGGTGTAGTTACAGATACCATATTTCATTTCGATTTAGAAAAAGATGTAATTAATTTGAAGTTAATATACAATGAAAATCTTTATGATAGAGATTTTATGAATCAAATTATAGAGCATTTAAACCGTGTTTTCTCTGTAATTCTATATCAGTATGATCTTGAGTTAAGTAAAGTTGAATTGTTATCAGAAGTTGAGAAAAATAAATTATTGATCTCTTTCAACGATACTACATTTTCTTATCCTAAGAAGAAGGCGCTTCATCAATTATTTGAAGAACAGGTATATAAAACACCAGATCAATTAGCGATTGTATTTGAAAATCAACAGCTGACGTACTGGGAACTCAATGAAAGAGCAAATCAGTTAGCGAGAACTTTAAGAAATCAAGGGGTAAAGGAAAATCAGTTAGTTGGAATTATGGTAGAACGTTCTGTAGAGATGATTGTAGGTATACTGGGTGTACTAAAGGCGGGTGGTGCCTATGTGCCTATTGATCCGGAATATCCCGAAGATCGTATTAACTATATGCTAAAAGATTCTGGAGTAGAAATATTATTGAGTCAACAACATTTGAGAATTCCTTTTTCTTATAAAAATAAGACTTTATTATTAGATGATGCACATACTTACCATGAAGATGCTTCCAATTTAGGGGGGATTAATACAGAAAATCAGTTGGCATATCTTATCTATACTTCTGGAACCACAGGTAACCCTAAAGGAGTAATGGTGGAACATTCTAGCATACATAATACAGTACAATGGAAAGCAAAATCATATGGGTTTACAAAAGATGATCGTGTACTTATGTTTAGTACATTTGTGTTTGATTCATTTATTACACACTTTTTTGGGCCAATCATTTCTGGTTCAACAGTATATATTCTTAATGATAAACAGTGCATTGATCCAACGGAAATCAAGAATGCTATCGCATTATGGCAGATAACACATTTACAAAGCACCCCTAACTTTTTGTTTAAAGTATTAGAGAATATGGATGGATTAGATTTTCATTCAATAAAAAATGTAGTTGTTGGTGGAGAAAAAATTACTCCTGTACTTATTAAAAAGTTGAAAACTTTAAATCCAACAGTAGAAATATGTAATGAGTATGGGCCAACTGAGAATAGTGTAATTTCTACAATGCTATCAATTACGAATGTTAAACAAACGCTTTCCATTGGTAAGCCAATCTCAAATGTGAAAATCTTTATTTTTGGGAAGAATAATTGTCTTCAACCAATAAATGTTCCAGGAGAACTTTGTATTTCTGGAGATGGTATTGCTAAAGGGTATTTAAATCAACCGGTGTTAACAGCGGAGAAATTCGTAGAAAATCCTTTTATCCCAGGAGAGTGCATGTATAGAACAGGTGATTTGGCCAAATGGTTACCCGATGGAAATATTGAGTATATTGGTAGAATTGACGATCAAGTGAAAATTCGAGGATACAGAATTGAATTGGGTGAGGTGGAGTCAGCACTTCAAAAGTTGGAGTTGGTCCGCGAGTCCATTGTTGTTGCACGAGAGACTGAAGATGGAATAAAACAATTATGTGCCTACTTTGTTGGAGACGAAAGTTTAACAGTGGGACAACTTCGAGAGGCGATGTCACAAGAACTACCAGACTATATGATCCCATCTTACTTTGTACAGCTGACACACATGCCATTAACCCCAAATGGGAAGATTGATCGTAAAGCATTACCTGAACCAGAAGGAAACATACAAACAGGTACGGAGTACGTCGCACCGCAAACTCCAATAGAAGAAATGTTAGTATCAATTTGGCAAACGGTACTGGGTGTTTCGCAAATTGGAGTATTAGATAATTTCTTTGATCTGGGAGGCGACTCAATTAAGTCCATCCAAGTCTCCTCGAGACTGTATCAAGCCGGTTATCGAGTAGATATGAAAAACTTATTCAAATATTCGACTGTTGAGTCTTTAAGCCCGTATGTGGAGAAAATAACGCGAGTTGCTGAACAAGGGAAAGTAACAGGGAAAACTATGTTAACACCAATTCAACGTTGGTATTTCGACCGTGAGGCGGCAGATCCCCAGCACTTTAATCAAGCATTCCTGTTATACCGGAAGCAAAGCTTTGATGTTGCAGCCCTTCGTAAGACAATACAGAAAATAGCTGAGCATCATGATGCCTTACGTATGGTTTTCGATCAAACAGAACATGGGTATGAGGCATGGAACCGAGGGATAGAGGAAGAAGAGTTATTCAGCTTGGAAGTGATGGATCTTACAGAAAATAGGAATCCGGCTTCAGTGATTGAAAAGGCTGCGAATGCGATTCAAAGTAGCATGCATTTAAGTGAAGGACCGTTAATGAAACTAGGCTTGTTCCAATGCGAAGAAGGCGATCATTTGTTAATGGTTATTCATCACTTAGTAGTGGATGGGGTTTCTTGGCGAATATTGCTGGAAGATTTTGAGGCAGGGTATGAACAAGCAGTAAATGGGAAGGATATTCAACTACCACAAAAAACAGATTCTTTCCAATTATGGGCAGAACAATTATCTCTTTATGCGAACAGCCCAGAGATGGAGAAAGAGCGTGAATATTGGAATGAAGTTGAACAAATCCCAACGGGATTGTTGCCGAAAGATGCGGAACAAGATTGTGGTTTGATAAAGGATACTGAAGTCATCTCGGTTCAATGGACAGCTTCTGAAACCGGGCAGTTGTTAAAACAAGCAAACCGAGCATATAACACTGAGATCAATGATTTATTGTTAACTGCTTTAGGAATGGCAGTTCATCAGTGGACAGGAATGGAAAACATTGTAGTGAATCTGGAAGGACATGGACGAGAGTCTATTCTTTCGGATCTTGATATTACTCGTACAGTAGGATGGTTTACGAGTCAATATCCAGTGATTTTACCGATTGAAGTAGGAAGCAATATCTCTCACCAAATCAAGAATATTAAAGAAGGATTCCGCCACATTCCGAATAAAGGGATTGGATATGGTCTTTTAAAATATCTATCTGAAAATCAAGAAAAGCAAACCTTTACAATGAATCCAGAGATTAGTTTTAACTATCTAGGGCAATTTGACCAAGATTTAGAGAATACTGCGATGCAGGCATCACCTTATTCGAGTGGTTCAGATATAAGTCAGTATCAAATGAGAGCATATGTGCTCGAAATCAATGGCATGATATCTAATGGGAAATTATCATTAGGAATTGGTTATAATGGAAAACAATATCAAAAAGAAACGATAGAGAAATTGGCAGATTGGTTACATACGAGCCTGCAGGAAGTCATTGAACATTGCGTAACGAAAGAGCGGACGGAGCTCACGCCAAGTGATATTATTTTCAAAGGAATGACAATCGAAGCATTAGATCGTATTGTACAGGAAACTAAGCACATAGGTGAAATCGAAAATGTGTATCCATTAACCCCAATGCAGAATGGTATGTTATTTCATAGCTTGTTGAACTCGCAATCAGAAGCTTATTTTGAACAAGCAACGTTCGATGTACAAGGAAGTATGAATGTAAAAGCATTTGTTCAAAGTTTGGAGCAATTGGTGCAAAGACATGCCATATTCCGAACGAACTTTATGAGTGCTTGGAATGATGAGCCGTTACAAATTGTATACCGAAATAGAAAAGTGGATTTTCATTATGAAGATCTTCATGAAATGGAAGAATCATCACGTGAAGAACGGGTGAAGAAGTATCAGACTGAAGACAAAGAAAGAGGATTTAATCTTGCTGAAGATGTATTAATGCGTATGACAATTTTACGTACTAATGAGCAAACATACCATGTTACTTGGAGTTTCCACCACATCTTAATGGATGGTTGGTGTATGCCACTGGCAATACAGGAAATCTTTGAGACTTACTATGCAATTCAGGAACAAAGAGAACCTAATTTATCTGTAGTAACACCATATAGTGACTACATTGAATGGTTAGAATTACAAGGTTATGAAGAATCATCTAAGTATTGGAATGATTATTTAGAGGGGTATGAAGGACAAACATTGTTGCCAAAGGTTACTTCTAGTAGAGAGAATGAAAGCTATTCTTCAGGTAACTTGGTTTGGAATCTTGGTCAAAAATTGACAGAGCAATTGAAACAGGTAGCGAATAATAACCAAGTCACTTTGAATACGTTAATGCAGACAGCATGGGGTGTATTGTTGCAGAGATATAATAACAGTACAGATGTTGTCTTCGGAAGTGTGGTCTCAGGAAGACCATCCGAAATAGTGGGTGTAGAAAATATTATTGGATTATTTATTAACACAATTCCTGTGCGTATTCGTTGTGAAGCAGAAGAATCTTTTGTAGAAGTGATGAAAAGAAATCAGAAGCAGGCAGTAGCCTCACATACATACGATACGTATCCGCTGTATGAAATACAGGCTCAAACGGAACAAAAGCAGGATCTAATCAACCATATTATGGTGTTTGAAAACTATCCCTTAGAACAGCAAATAGAATTTACAGGAAATCAAGATGTATATAATTTGAATATCATGAATGTATCTATGGCTGAACAAACAAATTATGACTTTAATACGATTGTGATACCTGGGAAAGAGATGCAGGTAAAATTTGAATATAATGCCAATGCGTATGATAGTACAAGTATAGAAAGAATTCGTGGTCATTTGATTCAAGTTATTCAACAAGTTGTAACTAACCCACAAATTTGTATACAAGACTTAGAATTGGTAACGGTAGAAGAGAAAGCACAAATTCTCGAAGTATTCAATAATACAGTGACTGAATATTCACGTGAGAAGACTATTCATCAATTGTTCGAAGAACAGGTGGAGCGTACACCAAACCATCTTGCGGTTGTATTCGAAGATCAGCAGTTGACATACCGCGAGTTAAATGGACGAGCAAACCAATTGGCACGAACGTTAAGAGAGAAAGGTGTACAGGCAAATCAGTTAGTTGGAATTATGGCAGATCGTTCATTAGAAATGATTGTGGGAATACTTGGAATCTTAAAAGCGGGTGCTGCTTATGTACCGATTGATCCAGAATATCCACGGGAACGAATTCGTTACATGCTAGAGGATAGTGATATAAATATTTTACTTACAAAGTATGCATCTGCAGTACAAATGGAACGCGTTAACTTTACTGGAACTTTGATTGATTTAAGCAATCCAAGTGCATATAAGGAAGATAATACGAATCTTCCATTCGTTACAATTGCGGAGGATCTAGCATACGTTATGTATACATCGGGATCCACAGGACAACCAAAAGGGGTATTAATAGAACAACGAAGTGTTGTACGTTTGGTTCAAAATACGAATTATGTAGAATTCACTGAAGAGGACCGGATCTTAATGACTGGGGCTGTAGTGTTTGATGCTTGTACTTTTGAAATTTGGGGTGCTTTATTAAATGGATTACAGTTATACATTGTTCCAGAGACGGTTATTTTAAGTGTTGAAAAGCTTAATGAAGCGTTGAAGCAATATAGAATTACGACAATGTGGTTAACATCTCCATTGTTTAATCAATTAGCTTTGCAAAAACCTGATGTATTTTCTTCACTTCGATATTTATTAGTAGGCGGAGATGCACTATCACCAAACACAATTTCAATGGTAAGAAGTAGTTGTCCTAACCTTACAATCATTAATGGTTATGGACCGACGGAAAATACAACATTCTCTTGTTGTTTCCCTATTAACAAGGAGTATTCAAATATTCCGATAGGCCGACCGATTGCGAATTCCACTGTTTATATTGTAGATGAGTCGAATACACTTCTACCAGTTGGAGTACAGGGAGAAATATGTGTAGGTGGAGATGGTCTTGCCCGAGGATACCTGAATCGAGATGAGTTGACAAGGGAAAAATTTGTACCTAATCCATTTGTATCTGGTGAAAGAATGTACCGAACTGGCGACCTTGGTAGATGGCTACCTGATGGAACAATTGAATACTTAGGAAGAATAGATCATCAGGTGAAAATTCGAGGATACAGAATTGAGTTGGGTGAGGTTGAGTCAGTTCTTCAGGAAGTGAAGTTAGTTCGAGAGGCAGTTGTTGTTGCACGAGAAAATGAAGATGGAATAAAACAATTGTGTGCTTACTTTGTTGGAGAAGAGAGCCTAACGGTGGCACAACTCCGAGAGGAGATGTTACAAGAATTACCAGAATATATGATTCCATCTTACTTTGTACAGCTGGAAAATATGCCATTAACACCAAATGGTAAGATTGATCGTAAAGCATTACCTGAACCAGAAAGAAATTTACAAACAGGTACAGAGTATGCTGTGCCGCAAACTCCAATGGAAGAAATGTTAGTTTCAATTTGGCAAACGGTACTGGGTGTTCCGCAAATTGGAGTATTAGATAATTTCTTTGATTTGGGAGGCGACTCAATTAAATCTATCCAAGTCTCTTCAAGATTACATCAGGCTGGTTATCGAGTAGACATGAAAGATTTATTCAAGTATTCCACTGTAGCGTCTTTAAGTCCACATGTAGAGAAAATGACGCGAATTGCTGGACAAGGGGAAATAACAGGTGAGGTTACATTAACACCAATTCAACTTTGGTTCTTTAAAAATCAGATTGCAGATCCTCACCATCTTAACCAAGCATTCTTGTTATACCGAAATCAAAGGTTTGATGTATTAGCTCTTCGTAAGACAATGCAAAAAATAGCTGAGCATCATGATGCACTGAGAATGGTCTTCCGTCAAACAGAACAAGGATATGAGGCGTGGAATCGTGGAATCAAGGAAGAAAAATTATTTAGCTTAGAAGTAATGGACTTTACAGGAGAGGTAAATCCTGCCTCAGCGATTGAAGAGGCTGCGAATGCGATTCAAAGTAGTGTGGATTTAAGAGAAGGACCGTTAATGAAACTAGGTTTATTCCAGTGTGAAGAAGGCGATCATTTATTGATTGTGATTCATCATTTAGCAGTAGATGGTATTTCTTGGAGGATATTACTGGAAGATATCGGAACAGGATATGAACAAGCGGTGAATGGGAAGGATATTCAATTACCACAAAAAACAGATTCCTTCCAATTATGGGCAGAACAATTATCTCTTTATGCGAACAGCCCAGAGATGGAGAAAGAGCGTGAATATTGGAATGAAGTTGAACAAATCCCAACGGGATTGTTGCCGAAAGATAAGGAACAAGATTGTGGATTGATAAAGGATAGTGAAGTCATCTCGGTTCAATGGACAGCTTCTGAAACTGGGCAGTTATTAAAACAAGCAAACCGAGCATATAACACTGAAATCAACGATTTATTGTTAACAGCTCTAGGAATGGCGATTCATAAGTGGACAGGAATGGAAAGAATCGCTGTAAATCTAGAAGGACATGGACGAGAATCTATTCTTTCGGATCTAGATATTACTCGTACAGTAGGATGGTTTACGAGTCAATATCCAGTAGTCCTACCGATAGAAGCAGGAAGCGATATCTCTCACCAGATTAAGAATATTAAAGAAGGATTGCGTAAAATCCCAAATAAAGGGATTGGATATGGTCTGTTAAAATATCTATCTGAAAATCAAGAAAAGCAAACCTTTACAATGAATCCAGAGATTAGCTTCAACTACTTGGGACAGTTTGACCAGGACTTAGAGAATAGTGCGATGCAAATATCAACTTATTCGAGTGGTTCAGATGTAAGTGGAGAGCAAAGCAGACCGTTTGCGTTAATTATTAACGGTATTCTAACAGATGGAAAATTATCATTGGGAATTAATTATAGTAGAAGACAATATAAGAGAGAAACCATAGAACAATTAGCGAATGAGTTACAAGAGAGCCTAAGAGAAATCATTGAACATTGCGTAACGAAAGAGCGAGCGGAGCTCACACCAAGTGATATTACATTTAAAGGAATGACGATTGATGTACTAAATCGTATTGTACAGGAAACTAAGCACATAGGTGATATTGAAGATGTGTACCCGTTAACTCCAATGCAGAAGGGTATGTTATTCGATAGCTTGTTGAACTCACAATCAAAAGCTTATTTTGAACAAGCAACGTTCGATGTACAAGGAAGTATGAATGTAAAAGCATTTGTTCAGAGTTTGGAACAATTGGTGCAAAGACATGCCATATTCCGAACGAACTTTATGAGTGCTTGGAATGATGAGCCGTTACAAATTGTATACCGAAATAGAAAAGTGGATTTTCATTATGAAGATCTTCATGAAATGGAAG
>Ga0213824_1001004_pt1 | contig 18161 bp, 17 predicted proteins | sample MC6MC0906MG_FD_179892 | JGI IMG/M metagenome (GOLD analysis project Ga0213824, IMG submission 179892) | Enriched soil aggregate microbial communities from Iowa State University, Ames, United States - MC6-MC0906-MG | ecosystem: Environmental > Terrestrial > Soil > Unclassified | place: USA: Iowa...
CGGGGGTTCGAATCCCTCTACCTCCTCCATTTATTTTTAAAACATAATATCGTCGCGGGGTGGAGCAGTACGGTAGCTCGTCGGGCTCATAACCCGAAGGTCGCAGGTTCAAATCCTGTCCCCGCAACCAATGGTCCCGTGGTGTAGTGGTTAACATGCCTGCCTGTCACGCAGGAGATCGCCGGTTCGACCCCGGTCGGGACCGCCATTTTATATAAAGAAAAGAACGAAACAAGTTGTTTCGTATTTTTTTATTTGTTTTAACAAAAAACTAATAAAGACAGTCAAACTATCCTTAGGAAAACTCCTAAGGACTTTTTTATATATTTAAAACCTGTATAATAAAGAGCAGAGAACATTGTGAGTAAAGTAGGTGAAGTCTGTGAGTAAATATGAAATAACAACAAAATCTTCCGAAGAAACCCAGCGATTATCAGAAAAATTAGGGGGACTTGTAAAGGAACAAGATGTAATTATTTTAGAGGGTGATCTTGGAGCTGGCAAGACGACTTTTACAAAAGGACTAGCAAAGGGTCTTGGTGTGAAAAGAGTTGTAAATAGTCCTACCTTCAATATTATTAAAGAATATAAAGGAAGATTGCCGCTATATCATATGGACGTATATCGTTTAGCAGAAAGTGAAGAAGACTTGGGCTTTGATGAGTATTTCTACGGTGAAGGGATTACAGTAGTAGAATGGGCTCATTTAATAGAAGAATATTTACCGAATGAAAAGTTACAAATCAGTTTATTCCATGCCGGAGATGATACAAGGAAAATTGTACTCGAACCAATTGGAAATCGCTATATTAGATTATGTGAGGAGCTATTACAAAATGAAAGTACTAGCAATTGATACTTCAAATTACGTAATGGGTGTATCCCTTATTGAGGAAGGGAACGTGATTGGAGAAATCATTACAAATTTAACAAAAAACCATTCTGTACGTCTTATGCCAGCTGTAGAGAAACTTTTAAAAGAGTGTGGTGTAAAACCGAAAGAATTGACTAAAATCGTTGTAGCAGCTGGGCCTGGATCATATACAGGTGTTCGCATAGGTGTGACAGCTGCAAAAACATTAGCTTGGTCACTTCAAATACCAATTGTAGGTGTATCAAGTTTAGAAGTAGTTGCAGCAAATGGTGCTAATTTTAATGGATTAATCTCTCCTTTATTTGATGGTCGACGTGGTCAAGTTTACACGGGGCTATATACATATGAAGGGGAGCAATTAACTTCAATAGAAGAAGACCGAATTATGCTTATTGTTGACTGGCTGCAAATGTTAAAAGATAAAGAACAGCCTGTTTTATTTATTGGTAACGATGTTAAATTGCATAAAGAAACAATTATAGAATACTTAGGTGATCAAGCTGTATTTGCTCCTTTCACTAAGAATAACCCAAGACCAAGTGAGCTAGCATTTTTAGGGTTACAAAAAGAAGAACAAGATGTGCATACGTTTGTACCTAGTTACCTTCGTTTAGCGGAAGCTGAAACAAACTGGTTAGAAAGTCAAAAGAAGTAGAGGTCTATAGAAAATGGATATGATATTTAGAAAGATGGCACTCGATGATATTGCTCAAATTGTAGCTATTGAAGAAGCATCTTTTTCAACTCCTTGGACTGCAGATGCCTTTCACCGTGAATTAGCGATAAATGAACATGCACATTATGTTGTGCTAGAAAAAGACGGTCGCGTAATTGGTTATTGTGGATTGTGGATAATTATTGATGAATCACATATAACAAATATAGCTATTTTGCCAGAGTACCGAGGTCAAAAGTTAGGAGATGCCTTATTGAAAGAAGTTATTTCGGAGGCGAAAGACCTAGGAGTAAAAACGATGACACTTGAAGTACGCGTATCAAATGAAGTAGCAAAACAGTTATACAGAAAATACGGATTTCAAAATGGTGGGATTCGTAAACGATACTATGCAGACAATCAGGAAGATGGTCTCGTAATGTGGGTGAATATATAATGGAAAAAAACACGATTATACTTGGTATTGAAACAAGCTGTGATGAAACAGCAGTAGCAGTTGTTAAAAATGGAACGGAAATTATTGCGAATATCGTTGCATCACAAATTGAAAGTCATAAGCGTTTTGGCGGAGTCGTACCAGAGATTGCATCCCGTCACCATGTAGAAGAAATTACAGTTGTGCTAGAAGAAGCTTTAAAAGAAGCGAATATCACTTTTGAGGATATTGATGCAATTGCCGTAACAGAAGGACCTGGTTTGGTTGGAGCACTTTTAATAGGTGTAAATGCAGCGAAAGCTGTGGCTTTTGCGCATGATATCCCTCTAGTTGGTGTACATCATATTGCTGGTCATATTTATGCAAACCGTTTAGTAAAAGAAGTACAATTCCCATTACTATCACTTGTTGTATCTGGTGGACATACGGAGCTTGTTTATATGAAAGAACACGGTTCATTTGAAGTGATTGGTGAAACACGAGATGATGCAGCGGGGGAAGCATATGATAAAGTAGCTCGTACATTATCTATGCCATATCCAGGTGGCCCACATATTGATCGCCTTGCGCATGAAGGAAAGCCGACAATTGATTTGCCTCGTGCATGGCTAGAGCCGGATTCGTATGATTTTAGCTTTAGTGGATTGAAATCGGCAGTTATCAACACTGTGCATAACGCAAAACAACGTGGTATAGAAATTGCACCGGAAGATTTAGCAGCAAGTTTCCAAGAAAGTGTAATCGACGTACTTGTAACGAAAGCGACTCGTGCGGCGGATGCATATAACGTAAAGCAAGTGCTTCTTGCTGGTGGAGTAGCTGCTAATAAAGGGCTTCGTGCACGTTTAGAAGCAGAATTTGCACAAAAAGAAAATATAGAGCTAATTATTCCGCCTCTATCTTTATGCACAGATAATGCAGCGATGATTGCAGCTGCAGGTACAATTGCATACGAACAAGGAAAACGTGCGACATTAGCTTTAAATGCAAATCCAGGATTAGATATTGAAGCATAGTTATACACAAAATTAACCACATCCTGTGGACAAAACCCATATTATCTGTTGATAATATGGGTTTTGTTGTGTATATAAAATGTGTATAACTTTTTTGGTGAATGTGGATAATGTGGAAAAGTTATTTTAATGTCTATTTTATAAAGGTGGATATGTGTATAAACCTGTGGATAAGGAGGGTGAAGTCTGACCTTTAAAGAAATTCTTTTTCGGGAAATAAAAAACAAGAAGATATCTCAAGAAAACTTTTGAAACATCCTCCTCTTATTATATAGGTTGCTACTATTGTCAATCTTTGTCAGTAAATCGATATTTCTTGTCGAATCGTTCATATATTTTAAGTTACGGTATTATATTCAAAAAATCGTTGATATAATTTCATGCGCTAAGGCACTGATTTTAAAATAGAAAATAAAAAGGATGTCTCATACATCCTCGACGTATGAGACATCCTTCTTGTTTAAATTCACTTATATATGCAGTTCTTCCCATTCTGCCATACAAGCTTCAAGTTGTTCTTGTAGTGTTTGCTTTTTCGTTGTAATTTCACTAGCCTTTTCATAATCTGCATATATTTCTGGTAAGCAAAGCTGATCTTCTAATGTAGCAATTTCTTCTTCAAATTCTACGATGTTTTGTTCTAGCTCCTCAATTTTTCGAGTGCGTTGACGCTCTAATTGTTTACGCTCTTTTTCTTCGAGATAATTTAATTTTTCTTGAGCTACTGTTTTTTGAACAGGTGCCTGATTTTCTTGCTGTTCGTGTTGTTCAAATTCTGCACGTTCAATCATTTCATTTTTCTTTTCAACGTAGTAATCGTAATCGCCTAAATATTCTTGTGCACCTTCTGTTGATAACTCAATAACGGTCGTCGTTACACGATTAATAAAGTAGCGGTCATGTGAGACGAATAGAAGTGTTCCTGGGTAATCAATTAAAGCATTCTCCAAAATTTCTTTACTATTTAAATCAAGATGGTTCGTTGGCTCATCGAGAATTAATAAATTTGATTTCTGCATCATAAGCTTTGCAAGAGCTAATCGAGCTTTTTGTCCCCCACTAAGAGAAGAGACTGGTTTTAGTACATCATCCCCTGTGAATAAAAAGTTGCCTAGTATAGTGCGAATTTCTTTTTCAGGTTGCAGAGGATATTCATCCCATAGTTCATTTAAAACTCGCTTAGAAGATGTTAAGTTAGCTTGTTCTTGATCATAATAACCAACAGATACATTTGATCCGAAAGAAACATCACCATTTAGTAGAGGTAACTTATTCACAAGTGATTTTAACAATGTGGATTTCCCAATTCCGTTCGGTCCAACTAAAGCAACACTATCCCCACGAGTTAAGCGCATAGTTACATGTTCAATAATCGGATCTTCATCATAGCCAATAGTTGCATCTTTCACTTGTAAAACATCATTTCCGCTTTGTTTTTCAATATCAAAGTGGAAGGAAGCTGACTTAGAATCACCCAATGGTCTAGTTAATAATTCCATTCTGTCTAATTGTTTACGGCGACTTTGAGCGCGCTTTGTCGTAGATGCACGAGCTATATTTTTTTGCACAAAGTCTTCAAGTTTAGCAATTTCATCCTGTTGTTTTTCATAACGTTTCATCTCTTGCTCGTATAGTGCCGATTTTAAGTCTAAATATTTACTGTAGTTACCAACAAATCGTCTGCTTTCTTTATTCGAAATTTCATATACTTGTGTAACGAGTTTATCTAAGAAATAACGGTCATGGGAAACGATTAAAATCGCGCCAGGATAACCTTGTAAATATTGTTCAAGCCAAGTTAATGTTTCAATGTCCAAATGGTTTGTAGGCTCGTCTAAAATAAGTAAGTCTGGTTTAGTTAATAATAATTTACCAAGAGCTAATCGTGTTTTTTGCCCACCACTTAATGTAGAAATTGTCGTCTGGTGCATTTCAACTGGGAAGCCAAGACCGCTTAAAATCGAGCGGATATCCGCTTCGTACTGATAGCCACCTTGATCTTTATAATCTAGTTGTAATTGGTCATAATCAGCTAATAATTTCTCATATATAGCCGCATTTGAAAAGTTTTCTTCTTTTCCCATCTCTTGCTCTAGCCTTCGAAGTTTTGTCTCCATTTGCTGCAAGTGTGTAAAGACGGTTAACATTTCATCCCAAATTGTTAAAGACGTTTCTAATCCGGTATTTTGAGCTAAATACCCCATTGAGACATCTTTCGGTTTTATAATTTCACCACCATCATGAGATAACTCACCAGCTATTATTTTTAATAATGTAGATTTCCCGGCTCCATTTCGTCCGACTAATGCGATACGATCTTTCGTTTGTACTTCCAATTTTATGTTTGCAAGAATCGTTTCTGCACCGTATAATTTCGAAAGCGCGTTTACTTGTAATAAAATCAATGTTTTCACCTCAAATAATTTCTTAACTTTGCCATGTTTATATTTCTCAATCATACTAAAAATAGTGTATAGTTTAAAATAAAGAGAGAATACTTCTTCTCTTTATTATACAAGGAAATTCATGAGTACTAAACTTCTGTATTTGATTCAAGTATATGAATAAAGATAGGAAGAGAGGAGAGGTTATATGGATCAGCAAAAAATTCCACAGGCCACTGCCAAACGATTGCCTCTATACTATCGATTTATCCAAAACTTATCTCTTTCTGGTAAGCAACGTGTTTCATCAGCCGAATTGAGTGAAGCGGTAAAGGTTGATTCCGCAACTATTCGAAGAGATTTTTCATATTTTGGAGCGTTAGGGAAAAAAGGTTATGGATATAACGTAAATTATTTATTATCATTTTTCCGTGAAACACTCGACCAAGATGATATAACACGTGTAGCACTTATTGGAGTAGGTAATTTAGGGACCGCTTTCTTACATTATAATTTCACGAAAAACAATAATACAAAAATTGAAATGGCGTTTGACGTTAGTGAAGAGAAAGTTGGAACAGAAATCGGAGGCATTCCTGTATATCATTTGGATGAACTAGAAGAACGTTTATCAACTGATATACAAGTGGCAATATTAACAGTACCCGCTACAGTAGCACAATCTGTGGCAGATAGATTGGCAGAAACGAACGTGCATGGTATTTTAAATTTCACACCAGCACGCTTAAATGTGTCAGAGAATATAAGAATTCATCATATTGATTTAGCTGTAGAGTTACAAACACTTGTTTACTTTTTGAAGAATTATCCACAATAAAACGCAGAGGAAGTGACCTCTGCGTTTTATTATTGTTTTTTCTTTGTGAATTTAACTAAGATAAGGCGAAGTGCCAAATTAAAATCAATTGTTGCCATAACTGCAAATAGTATTGTCCACATATTCCAGATTGTATCTGTTACGTTCGTAATGGCGAAACGTGTAAAGATACATCCAAGAAGAAAGTACAATGCAGCCATGAACAATGGTGAGTTTCTCATACTAAAAATCCTCCGATAAAGCCTTGCATTTTTTCAGCTTCTTTAATCATTTCTTGAATTTGTTCATTGCTCACTAAAACTTGAGCAATTGCAACTAATGTATTCATTGCAACATGGGCTGCAATTGGAACGATAATACGCTTCGTTTTTACATATAAAAAGGCGAATACGAGCCCCATAGCAGTGTATACCAATAAGTGAGTAAAATCAAAATGAATCGCCGCAAATACAAGGGAACTAATGATAGCGGCAATAAAGAAGTTAAACTTCTTATAAAGTGTACCAAATAAAATTTTTCTAAATACGATTTCTTCTAAAATTGGCCCTATAATAGATACAACAATAAGGAACCAAGGTGTTGTTCTGGCGATATCCATAAGTCTCGCTGTATTTTCAGATCCAGGTTTAATACCTAATACATACATTTCGATCATACCAGCAATACTTTGTGAGAAAAATGCTAGGAAGAACCCGATAAAAATCCATCCAATTGTAGCTGGAACAGTAGAGCGCATTGTATCTAAATGCCTGTCACGAATATCTGTTCTAAGTAACCAAAGTACGATACATAATGCAATAAAGAAGCTAATGATTGCCCAGTGGCCAGTTATGAGTTGAAATTTCTCTTCTCTAGTAAATCCCCTGTTATCGTAAAGTCCAGTTTTCAGCAGGAGTGGTAATCCAGCAATGGATGATAACTGCATTAAAATGTATGTAACGATAACCCACCAATATTGTTTTTTCAAATGGTTTAACCATCCTTTCTAACTCTAGTGTATGAGATAAGGTAGGATAACATGTAAATATGCTACCTACGATATAAACTTTCATTTGAATTGTATTTTTTTTGTAAATAAGTATTTGAAAATAAAATAGGAGACAGGAAAAAGTTGTGCGTTTAGCGAAAACAACTTAGGGTGTCTTTCATATTGTAACATACAAGAAGTGGGAACAACGATTCATATGGTAAAGGCAGTCGAAGAAGTAATGCTATATAGGAAAGTGTATAAAGTAATTTGCGAAAAAATTATGATTTTTTTACTTGCAAAAGAAATTGAGATTATTTATTATTAGAAGTGTGTTAGCACTCGCGTGACTTGAGTGCTAATAAATAAAATTTACATAACAAAATGAGGAGGTTATTGTTCATGCTAAAGCCATTAGGTGATCGCGTTGTAATTGAACTTGTTCAAGCAGAAGAAAAAACAGCAAGTGGTATTGTATTACCAGACACTGCAAAAGAAAAACCACAAGAGGGTAAAGTTATTGCAGTAGGTACAGGCCGAGTGCTTGAAAATGGTGAGCGTGTTGCTTTAGAGGTAGCAGCAGGTGATCTTATCATCTTCTCAAAATATGCAGGTACTGAAGTGAAATACGAAGGTACAGACTACTTGATTTTACGTGAAAGTGACATTTTAGCAATTATCGGTTAATTATATACATTTTAAAAATCCAAGGGGGTCAATTATTATGGCAAAAGATATTAAATTTAGTGAAGAAGCACGTCGTTCGATGCTTCGCGGTGTCGACACTCTTGCAAACGCAGTAAAAGTAACGCTTGGACCAAAAGGTCGTAACGTTGTACTTGAGAAAAAATTCGGTTCACCACTTATTACGAATGACGGTGTAACAATCGCAAAAGAAATCGAATTAGAAGATGCATTCGAAAACATGGGTGCGAAATTAGTGGCAGAAGTTGCTAGCAAAACAAACGATGTAGCTGGTGACGGAACGACAACTGCAACTGTATTAGCGCAAGCTATGATTCGTGAAGGTCTTAAAAACGTAACAGCTGGTGCAAACCCTATGGGTCTTCGTAAAGGTATCGAAAAAGCTGTTACTGCTGCAATTGAAGAATTAAAAGCGATTTCTAAACCAATCGAAGGTAAATCTTCTATCGCACAAGTAGCTGCTATTTCTGCAGCTGACGAAGAAGTAGGTCAATTAATCGCTGAAGCAATGGAGCGCGTTGGTAACGACGGCGTTATTACTTTAGAAGAATCTAAAGGATTCACAACAGAATTAGACGTAGTAGAAGGTATGCAATTTGATCGTGGATATGCATCTCCTTACATGATTACTGATTCTGACAAAATGGAAGCGGTTCTTGATAACCCATACATCTTAATCACTGACAAAAAGATTTCTAACATCCAAGAAATCTTACCAGTATTAGAGCAAGTGGTACAACAAGGTAAACCACTTCTTATCATTGCTGAAGATGTAGAAGGCGAAGCTTTAGCTACATTAGTAGTGAACAAACTTCGTGGTACATTCAATGTAGTAGCTGTTAAAGCTCCTGGATTTGGTGACCGTCGTAAAGCAATGCTAGAAGATATCGCAATCTTAACTGGTGGCGAAGTAATCACTGAAGAATTAGGACGTGACTTAAAATCTGCTACAGTTGAATCTTTAGGACGCGCAGGTAAAATCGTTGTAACGAAAGAAAACACAACTGTAGTTGAAGGTATTGGAAATACACAACAAATCGAAGCTCGCATTGGGCAAATCCGTGCGCAATTAGAAGAAACTACTTCTGAATTCGATCGTGAAAAATTACAAGAGCGTCTTGCTAAATTAGCAGGTGGCGTAGCAGTAATTAAAGTAGGTGCAGCAACTGAAACTGAGTTAAAAGAGCGCAAACTTCGTATTGAAGATGCACTTAACTCAACTCGTGCAGCAGTAGAAGAAGGTATCGTTGCAGGTGGTGGTACTTCACTTATGAACGTATACACAAAAGTAGCTTCTATCGTAGCTGAAGGCGACGAAGCGACAGGTATCAACATCGTACTTCGTGCATTAGAAGAGCCAGTTCGTCAAATCGCAATCAACGCTGGTCTAGAAGGATCTGTAGTTGTAGAGCGTCTAAAAGGCGAAAAAGTAGGCGTTGGTTTCAACGCAGCTACTGGCGAGTGGGTTAACATGCTTGAGTCTGGTATCGTAGATCCAGCTAAAGTAACTCGCTCTGCACTTCAAAACGCAGCATCTGTTGCAGCTATGTTCTTAACAACTGAAGCTGTAGTTGCTGACAAGCCAGAACCAAATGCACCAGCAATGCCTGATATGGGCGGCATGGGCATGGGCGGTATGGGCGGAATGATGTAATTTAGGTGTAAAAACCTGGTTATATCAACGTTCATTAGTCTTTACACCTAATATAGTGTCCGAAAAAGTGACCGATATTAGTCAATAAGATTTTTAGAGAGGTCTTTCATTAAGTTACTAAACTTATTGGAAGCCTCTTTTTTTATGTTCTTTGTCATGTGTGCGTATATGTCCATTGTTGTATTAATATCGGAGTGTCCGAGTCGTTCTTGTATCTCTTTTATGTGTACATTTGCCTCAATTAGCAAAGACGTATGAGTATGTCTAAATGAATGGGGTGTTACTTGTTTCTGTATAGATGTTTTCTTAAGTAATCGCTGCATTCTAATTGATAAGTGCTTAATTGTCTTAGGATAACCTTCATTGGTTGAGAAAATAAAATCATTGTCTTTATAAAAAGGTTTGTTATCTTTTATTATTTTTTCTTGTTGTTGTTTGTGCTGTGTTAGCATAGCAACTAAAAGAGGGTCTATTGTTATTGTACGAATGGAACCCTCTGTTTTTGGTGTCAGTAATGTATATTTTAATTTGTTGTTTGTTGGATTGTAGTAAGTTTTTATAATCCTTAGTGTATGTTCGTCAAAATCAATATCAGACCATTTTAAGTGCAACATGGACAGAAGATGATATGGGACAACGGATTCCGAACTGGGAGCCGTTACCCAGCGGTGAAAGCATTTGGGCATATTATCGACAGTCTTCAGCAGATGGATTTTTCGGAGCGGCTGCCATTAAATACAAAGTGGAAGCTATTTTTAAAATCAGATGGCGTAATGATATTGATACAACTATGAAAGTACGCTTTAGAGGCACTGATTATGGAATAACTCGAATTGATGACTTTGAAGGTGATAAACAAGATTTAGTTATCTATGCTTATGTAATTAAATAGGAGGGAGGACTGTCCAAAGTTGGACTTACCTTTTTCAGTGGGGTATGCTCAAAGTTGAGCTGTCCCCGTTTTTGGCTAAGTGGGTTTGAACCACCGGGTTATTAGTAATAGAACAAGAACAGTAATAAGAAAAAAAGGGGCTATCTTCCTGGTGGGAAGTCGCCCCTTTTTTAAAACACAACAATTGGCGTATTTTATCAAGAATCTACAGTTGTTTTTAATATTTCGAATTTCCCTTGTTCATCCACGGTAAACATGACATTATTATTACGACGATCATCCATTTCTTCCTCTGTTTCATTAGGGCTGGAATAGATGGTCTTAACTGCTATGTTATAAATACCCTCTGTTAACACGTGGCTCTTTTCGAAATCATCCATAATATTTTGAGCATTTGGAATAGTTTCGCTATTTTTGTAGGTATTGTAATAGTAACTAAAATTGATGACTCCTATATAATTGGCATGATCTCTAGGTGTACTATCTTTTAACGTTTTCATTATGTTGTCAGTGTTTATTTTTTGATCACGTTTGAAATTTTCAACTAATTCCTTTTCTTGTTGTTTATCTATATTTATATGTAAATAGTAATAGAAATTTTGTTTCCCTTTGCCATATTCGGTAGGAGATTCACTTAATAAGTTATACTTTTTTATCATCTTATCGGATTGTTTCAAAACATCAGGATGCTGTTCAACATAAGCCCCTTTGAATATTTCTAGAAAAACATCATCGCTTTCATTTTTAACTACTTCATAATGAAATTCACTGTCTACAATAAAATAAGCAACAGTGTGGTATGGTTTTTTTATTTCCACGTAAGTGTTATGAATAGAAACTCCAAGCGCACTATCAGCAGAAAGAATTTTAAAATCCCCATTCTTTATACCATAGTTTTCGGACAAATAATCTCCTATTGGTTTTTCAAATAGTTTTGTGTCTGTAGAGCAACCATTTAATAGAAATAGTGGTATGCTCAGTAATAAGATAAAAATAGTTATTTTTAGTTTCATCATTCTTACCCCTCCTAAAACTATATTTTACCATTTTTAAAAACAATAGGTTGCACTAGCGTAAAAAAAACAAGGAGTTTTCTATCCCTTATGAGAAGTTTCTCCTTGTTTAAATCACAACAATTGTTGTGTTAACATTAATTTATTAGGTGTCGGGATGGCGGACACCAAAATTTAAGTTGATTAAAGTAATGGGTTTGAGCCACCACAATTATTAGAAGTTGGAGAGTGGATTCAACTAATGTTTTAGTGTCCGAAAAGTGACCGAAAGAGTTTTGAAATGTATTTTTTAAACTAATGAGATTACCTAAAAACATTGATATAATAGCCTTTATTTGCACTTGTTCTTTCCTATTATATATGCAGCTTAATGGGCGGAATGATGTAATTCCGTTCGCCCTGAAAACATCCACTTCTATATAGAAGTGGATGTTTTTTTGTGTTTTTGAGAAAAGGAAATTAATTTCTGTAGAATTTTGTCGCTTTCTCTCTTGACCATACCGACACTTCATTGTTAGAATCTAGGAAGATAATATAAAACAATCCTTCATATATCCTCGATGATATGGTTTGAGAGTCTCTACCGGGTTACCGTAAACAACCTGACTATGAAGGCAGTGCGTCTTATATTTATAAAGAGCGGAAGACTATCTTTCTTTATAAAGCCAGACCCCTGCCTTTTCTTTGTTATGAGACTAGAGGCGGAGGACTGGCTTTTTTTATTATATTAGTAATGCTTTTTGCCAAATTGGTAAAAATATTTATATACGAGAACTAACGTTGGGGTGATTATTTTGAAGAAACAGCACGATACAATTATCGTTTTAGATTTTGGGAGTCAGTACAATCAGTTAATAGCACGTCGAATTCGTGAGTTCGGTGTATACAGTGAACTTCATCCACATACAATTACTGCAGAAGAAATTAAAGCAATGAATCCAAAAGGGATTATCTTCTCTGGTGGACCAAATAGTGTATACGGTGAAGGCGCATTACATTGTGATGAAAAAATCTTTGAACTAGGATTACCGATCTTCGGTATTTGTTACGGTATGCAGCTTATGACGCAACACTTCGGTGGGAAAGTAGAACGTGCAAACCACCGTGAGTACGGAAAAGCTGTTCTTAAAGTCGAGAACGAATCAAAATTATATGCGAACCTTCCAGAAGAGCAAGTTGTATGGATGAGCCATGGTGACTTAGTAACTGGTTTACCTGAAGGATTCGTAGTAGATGCAACAAGTGAGTCTTGTCCAATTGCTGGTATGAGCAATGAAGACAAAAACTTATACGGTGTACAATTCCATCCAGAAGTACGTCACTCTGAGCACGGTAACGATTTAATTAAAAACTTCGTATTCGGCGTATGTGGTTGTTCTGAAGGATGGAACATGGAGAACTTTATCGAAGTAGAATTAGAGAAGATCCGTGAAACTGTTGGAGACAAAAAAGTACTATGCGCACTTAGCGGCGGTGTAGACTCTTCTGTTGTAGCAGTATTAATCCATAAAGCAATCGGTGACCAATTAACATGTATTTTCGTTGACCACGGTTTACTTCGTAAAGATGAAGCAGAAGGTGTTATGAAAACATTTAGCGAAGGCTTCCACATGAACGTTATTAAAGTGGATGCAAAAGAACGCTTCATGAACAAGTTAAAAGGTGTAGAAGATCCAGAACAAAAACGTAAAATCATCGGTAACGAATTCATTTACGTTTTCGATGATGAAGCTTCTAAATTACAAGGAATGGACTTCCTTGCGCAAGGTACACTTTACACAGATATCGTTGAAAGTGGTACAGCAACTGCACAAACAATTAAATCTCACCATAACGTTGGTGGACTTCCAGAAGACATGCAGTTCAAATTAATTGAGCCTTTAAACACGTTATTTAAAGATGAAGTACGTGTATTAGGATCAGAATTAGGAATTCCTGATGAAATCGTATGGCGTCAACCATTCCCAGGTCCAGGACTTGGTATTCGCGTATTAGGTGAAATCACAGAAGAGAAATTAGAAATCGTTCGTGAATCTGATGCGATTTTACGTGAAGAAATTATAAAAGCAGGATTAGACCGCGAAGTTTGGCAATACTTCACTGCGCTTCCTGGTATGCGTAGTGTAGGTGTTATGGGTGACGAGCGTACTTACGATTACACAGTAGGTATCCGCGCAGTAACATCTATCGATGGTATGACAGCTGACTGGGCACGTATCCCTTGGGACGTATTAGAGAAAATCTCTGTACGTATCGTAAACGAAGTAAAGCACGTTAACCGTATCGTGTATGATATAACAAGTAAGCCACCAGCAACGATTGAGTGGGAATAGTATTGTAATAAAAAAGATCCATCTATCGTTCTTGTATAGATGGATCTTTTTGTTTTTACCCTTAATACGAACGAAATTATAAAAGTTTATAAAAATGTTCGTTTTTAAATTGACAAAACCACCTCCTCGAGTTAATATGAGTATGTAATTCAAACGAAAAGTGAATATTATGCCGTCGTATAATATCGGGGATATGGCCCGAAAGTTTCTACCTAGCTACCGTAAATGGCTTGACTACGAGGCGTTTTTATAAAGATGAGGGGAAACTTGTCTTTATTCATAGAACGCTTCCATGTATATGCAATGGAAGCCTTTTTTATTTTTAATAGATAAAAGAGGGCTAGGGTGAAATACGGCGAGTAATCATATAACGGGGGAAACGTAAGATGAAACGCTATTTTCAGTTTGATGAACTCGGCACAAATTATAAGACTGAGTTCATAGCAGGTTTAACGACATTTCTATCTATGGCTTACGTACTATTTGTCAATCCTGCTACGCTGTCACTTGGAAATGTTAAAGGATTACCGGCAGGTACAGGAATGGATCCAGGTGCAGTATTCGTTGCTACAGCATTAGCAGCGGCGATTGGTTCGTTAATTATGGGGATATTTGCGAAGTATCCGATTGCTTTAGCGCCAGGTATGGGAATAAACGCGTTCTTTGCTTATACAGCGGTGTTAACGATGGGAATTCCGTGGCAAACAGCAATTGCTGGAACGTTAATGTCAGGTATTATCTTTATTATTCTTACAGCTTCAGGTATTCGTGAAAAAATCATTAATGCAATTCCATCAGAGTTAAAGTTTGCAGTAGCGGCAGGTATCGGATTGTTCATTGCATTCCTTGGATTCCAAAATGCCGGAATTATCGTGAAAAATGATGCTGTTCTTGTTGGATTGGGGGATTTAACAAAGGGCACAACGTTACTAGCAATCTTCGGGGTTGTTACGACAATCATCTTCATGATTAAGAAAGTTAATGGTGCAGTGTTCTACGGTATGATTCTTACAGCAATCTTAGGAGTAGCAACAGGATTAATTGATACTCCAAAAGCTGTAGTGGGAGCGATACCGAGTCTGGAACCGACGTTTGGTGTGGCATTAACGCACTTTGGAGATATTTTCACTGTTCAAATGGTAATTGTTATTATAACGTTCTTCTTTATCGATTTCTTTGATACAGCAGGTACACTTGTAGCGGTTGCGAATCAAGCTGGATTAATGAAGAACAATAAATTACCACGTGCAGGAAAAGCGTTATTCGCAGATGCGATTGCAACTGTAATCGGTGCGATCTTAGGTACATCAACAACAACGTCTTACATTGAATCTTCTGCAGGGGTAGCAGCGGGTGGACGTTCTGGATTTACAGCAGTTGTAACAGCAGGATTCTTCTTGCTGGCACTATTCTTCTCGCCATTATTAAGTGTTGTGACACCAGCTGTAACGGCACCAGCTTTAATTATTGTAGGAATCTTAATGGTTTCGTCTTTAGGCGAAATTGATTGGAAGAAATTCGAGATTGCAGTACCAGCATTCTTTACAATCATTTCAATGCCACTTACGTATAGTATTGCGACAGGGATTGCAATCGGGTTTATCTTCTATCCAATTACAATGGTTGTGAGTGGCCGTCGTAAAGAGATTCATCCAATTATGTATGTTATGGGAGTTTTATTCGTACTATATTTCATCTACGTTCGTAAATAAAAGGGGTTTTTTGAAAGGTCTAGACTTAAGGGGAGTCTAGACCTTTTTTGCGTCTTCAGAAAATCTTAAGGATTTCCGAGCGTTTTTCTTCAGAAGTTTTCCTATAATAGAAGTTAGGGATTAAAAAAGTGATGGGGGAGATATTGTGGCAAATGAAACAATACTTGTCGTAGATGATGAAAAAGAAATTAGGAATCTTATTACAATCTATTTAAAGAATGAAGGATATAAAGTACTGCAAGCAGGAGACGGAGAAGAAGGATTACGTTTACTAGAAGAAAATGAAGTGCACTTAGTCGTATTAGATATTATGATGCCGAAAATAGATGGTATTCATATGTGTATGAAAGTAAGAGAATCGAAAGAAATGCCAATTATTATGCTTTCGGCAAAAACGCAAGATATGGATAAGATTTTAGGATTAACAACAGGTGCAGATGATTACGTGACGAAACCATTTAATCCGTTAGAGTTAATCGCGAGAATTAAATCCCAGCTACGTCGTTATATGAAAATGAATGGTTTTGCTATTCAAAATGAGGACGAGTTAGAAATTGGGGATATGGTAATAAACATCTCAACTCATAAAGTCATTGTAGAGGGAGAAGAAGTGAAACTAACTCCAAGGGAATTTTCAATTTTAGAATTGTTAGCTCGTAATCCAGGTATGGTCTTTAGCGCTGAGCAAATTTATGAAAAGGTTTGGAACGAAAGATCTTTCCAGTCTGATAACACCGTAATGGTACACATTCGAAAAGTACGTGAAAAGATTGAAGAGAATCCAAGGAAACCGAGATATATAAAAACAGTATGGGGAGTGGGGTATAAGATTGAAAAAGATATTTAATCCATTTACTTATGTTAGGAAAGCTAGAAAATTAGTGGGGAAATTAGTGAAGAGTGTACGGCGGAGTATACGAATTCAACTAATTACTGCTTTTACTGTATGTGCTTTATTAGGGGTTTTATCTTCGAAAGCAGCAGCGCCGTTTTTTGAGAATGCGAATCGAGAGGCTACGATCGATTATCGGGCTGGCATGGAGAGTATTAACCAGCAAGCTCAAAGTGTGGCAAATAATTCAGTTCATGAAAATAAATTAGAAGCTATATCCGATATGATCGAAATGGAGAACCAAAATTTAGAGCGAGGATCTAGAGCTTTAAAAATATTGGTTACTGACGAGAGTGGTAAAGTTTTATATAAAACGAAGCAGGCGCAAGAAGAGCAAATCGATTTGCATAATACGATTCGTAATGCAGCATCATTTGCGATTAACTATTCAAATGGTCGAGATGCATTTGAAAATACGAGAAAAGAATTTATAGCTTTTTCACCTATTACAATAGAAGATAAGAATTTGTACATGTTTGTTAGTGGGATTCCAGAAGGTGAAGTAATATATGATACGCAAGAAGGACCGTTTCCGTTTTTAATAGGTGTACTTGTATTCATTTTCTCTTTCTTCTATATAACAAAGAGAAAGATGAAGCAAATTGAAGCGATGGCACAAGGTGTAAAGGAAATAGAAAAAGGAAACTTAGCGTACCGTATTGAGAAGAAAGGTGAAGATGAGATTGCGTCTTTAACTGAGAATATTAATAATATGGCGGAAGAGCTTATGAACAATATAGAAAAAGAGCGTACATTAGAAAAACAGAAAAACGAGCTTATTACAAATGTATCTCATGATTTACGTACACCACTTACTTCTATTATGGGATACTTACGATTACTTAGAGACTCTAAATATGAAAATAAAGAGCAATATGATGAATATACTAGAATTGCTTTTGCAAAGTCGGAGCAGTTAAAGAATTTAATAGAAGATTTATTTGAGTATACGAAGTTAACGAATGAACAAGTTGTATTAGAAAAACAGGAAGTGTGTGTAAATGAGTTACTTGATCAATTAATAGAAGAGTTAGTACCACAAGCGGAAGAGCATGGCCTTATGTTTGTTAAGAAGTTTCCTGAGGAACGTGCATATGCGATGATTGATTCGGAAAAGATGGTCCGTGTATTTGATAATCTATTAATGAACGCGATTAAGTATAGTAAAGATGATGGGGAGATAAAGGTTTCTCTTCAAAGGCAGCGCCGGGATATACAAATTGTAATTGCGAATCATAGTGAAGAATTTACGAGAGAAGAGTTAAGGAACTTGTTTGAGCGATTTTATAAGAAAGATCAATCTAGAAGTAGGGTAACAGAAGGATCGGGACTTGGATTAGCGATTGCGAAGAGTATTGTTGAGTTGCAAGGTGGTAGTATTCGAGCTGAGTATGAGGAAGGGATCGTTCAGTTTATCGTGTTGTTACCAATTATAGAAAAATAATAAATAACTAGTATGTTATATGATAAAAAGGCTTATTTTAAAAGAAATAAGCCTTTTTATATTTTTTTAGAAAAATGTGTTGACGATTCGAGTTTAGAGGTGTAATATAGAACAAGTCGCCGATGCAATAACGCAGAACGCGGCAAACGAAATGAAAAACTTAGTTGACATTGAAATATGAAAATGTTAACATAAGGGAGTCGCAAATGAGCGGCAAAGAAGTTCTTTGAAAACTGAACGAAACAAACAACGTGAACGTCAATTTTTATTTTTAGATGCTAGACAAACTAACTTTATTGGAGAGTTTGATCCTGGCTCAGGATGA
>Ga0213824_1001006_pt1 | contig 18126 bp, 18 predicted proteins | sample MC6MC0906MG_FD_179892 | JGI IMG/M metagenome (GOLD analysis project Ga0213824, IMG submission 179892) | Enriched soil aggregate microbial communities from Iowa State University, Ames, United States - MC6-MC0906-MG | ecosystem: Environmental > Terrestrial > Soil > Unclassified | place: USA: Iowa...
ACAAAGTTACACTTACTTTGGAAGATAATTTAGATCACATAAAGATCAAGAAAGTGGAGAGAGAAAAAAATGTATCTAGTGCAATCGCAGAAAAGGTTTGCGCACGAGCGAAGGAAAAAATGAAAGCACACTCTAATGGTGTAGAGCGGTAACAGATGACATTTAGTAAAGAAAGGTAATGAGTCATGGATATACTTTTAGCGATTTTACCAGCTATATTTTGGGGAAGTATTGTGCTATTTAACGTGAAACTGGGTGGTGGACCGTATAGTCAAACGCTTGGTACAACGCTTGGTGCACTTATTTTCTCGATTGTTGTTTATATTTTTGTAAAGCCGGTATTAACTCCTACTGTTATTGGAGTTGGAATTGTGTCAGGTTTATTTTGGGCACTTGGTCAGGCGAATCAATTGAAAAGTATTGATTTAATGGGTGTTTCGAGGACGATGCCCATTTCAACAGGGCTGCAATTAGTTGCGACGACTTTATTTGGCGTTATCGTATTTCATGAATGGTCTACGACAATATCAGTCGTCCTTGGAATTTTAGCGCTCGTTTGTATTATTATCGGTGTTATTTTAACATCGCTTCAAAGCGAAGAAGAAAAAAATGCAGAGCAAGCAGCAAATTTTAAAAGGGGTATCATAATTTTATTAATTTCAACAGTCGGTTATTTAGTTTACGTAGTAGTTATTAGGCTATTTAACGTAGATGGTTGGTCGGCTTTATTACCACAAGCAGTTGGTATGGTGTTAGGAGGTATTTTACTTACGTTTAAACATCATCCATTTAATAAGTATGCGATAAGAAATATTATTCCAGGATTAATTTGGGCAGCAGGAAATATGTTTTTATTCATTTCGCAGCCGCGTGTCGGAGTTGCAACAAGCTTTTCACTATCACAAATGGGAATTGTTATTTCGACGCTTGGCGGGATTCTTATATTAGGTGAAAGAAAAACGAAACGCCAATTAACGGGGATTGTTGTTGGTATCGTTTTTATTATTGCAGCTGGAATTATGTTAGGAATTGCAAAAGGTTAAGGAGGTATTGAAATGTATAGTGATTTAGAAGGAAAAGTTGTCGTTATTACAGGATCAGCGACTGGTCTCGGAAGAGCGATGGGAGTAAGGTTTGCTAAGGAAAAGGCGAAAGTCGTTATTAACTATCGCTCACGAGAGTCGGAAGCGAATGATGTGTTAGAAGAAATTAAAAAGGTAGGCGGGGAAGCGATTGCTGTAAAAGGTGATGTGACCGCAGAGGGAGATGTTGTGAATCTCATTCAATCTGCTGTGAAAGAGTTTGGTACGCTCGACGTTATGATTAATAATGCAGGAATAGAAAACGCGGTACCGTCGCATGAAATGCCATTAGTGGATTGGAATAAAGTAATCAATACGAATTTAACAGGCGCTTTTTTAGGAAGCCGTGAAGCGATTAAATATTTTGTGGAACACAATATTAAAGGATCTGTCATTAATATGTCTAGTGTTCATGAGAAAATTCCATGGCCACTATTCGTGCACTATGCCGCAAGTAAAGGCGGTATTAAACTTATGACAGAAACGTTAGCGTTAGAATATGCACCAAAAGGTATTCGAGTAAATAATATTGGACCAGGTGCAATTAATACGCCAATCAATGCTGAAAAGTTCGCTGATCCTAAAAAGCGTGCTGACGTAGAAAGTATGATACCGATGGGCTACATTGGAAAACCTGAAGAAATTGCAGCAGTAGCAACGTGGCTCGCTTCAGCAGAGGCGAGTTATGTAACTGGAATTACGTTATTTGCAGATGGTGGGATGACTTTATACCCATCGTTCCAAGCTGGGCGTGGATAATATGAAAAGGCCAAAGAGATTTATCTCTTTGGCTTTTTTTAAGCAAAAAAAAATAGCGGTCAGCTATTTTTAAAATTAATGATTGATTGTATCTTGAAGAAATTCTGTTGCTTGATGTTCTGAAACATTCTGTACGAGCGCAACTTCGCTAATAACCATTTTGCGCGCATTATCTAGCATTTGTTTTTCGCTCGCATTTAATGCTCTTTCTTTATTGCGACGAAGTAAATCACGAACAACTTCTGCACTATCTTGAAGATTGCCGTTCTTCATTTTTTCCATATTCATTGTATATCTTTGTTTCCAGGAAAGTGAGGGGTCTGATTCCCCATGATGAAATTCAAGAAGTATACCATCTAACGTACCTTTATCAACGATATAACGTATACCTGATTTTTGTAATTGATTCATCGGAAGCATTACTTGCATATCTTTATTAATGATGTGTATAACATAATATTGACGTGTAGTACCTAATATTTCTTTTTCTTCAATTGCTTCGATAATTCCTGCACCGTGCATTGGATAAACGATTTTATCACCAATTTGAAACAAATCATCCACCTCCATATGTGGTAACCATCTTTAATGATAACATACTTAGATAAAAATATCAAATTTTATATAATATCATATCTTATATAATGTAGTCAATATATGAAAGTCGTTTTTTTAGAAAAATAGTACAGGCGAAGAAAGAGGGCATATCCACTTATTTTTAAGCATAAAATGTAAAATCGCTAATACAATATACCTAAATCCGTTCTTTGCAAAGGAGGGAGAGAAGGTGGGGCGCACAATAAAAATTGATATTACAAATAAAGTTGTAGCTAAATTTAGACCAAATTATTTGGAATTATATACGAGTAAATTTATGATAGGTAAGTTTTATGTCTATACTGAAGGTAAACAATATGTGTTAGAAGACGGATATATATACGAAGAAGGAAAGTTTTATCGCATCATAGATACGCACCGTGGCAATAATCAAGCGGCGGAGGGCTGCGATCTAGGATGGTGTTAACATGATTCGTGTGAAAGTATTTGATGAAAGTCATGAAAAAGACTTAGAGGATGCAGTAAATGTATTTTTGAAAAAAATTGATGATGGAAATTTTGTAGATATAAAGTATCAAGTTGGTGTTTCGATTAATGATGATGAAAATCAAATTTATTGTTTTTCAGCGATGATTGTTTATAAAGCATAAAAAAGAGCTGGGGAGCCAGCTCTTTTTTATGCTTTATGTTGGGACAACATGTGTCGGTAAAATATTCATAATAGATTGTGTTGCGCCTGTTTTTTTTGCTGTTAAGAGAATTTCTCCTGTTTCATGCTCCTGAGCATCAGTGCACATACCGAGGTGATAACGATCACCTAAAAATGGATCAATATAAAAACCGTTTTTGAATACTTTATCATTCGGATGTTTTTCATGGTGAATTTCAGAACAATTAATGCAATAGAACATAGCTTACATCCCCTTTTTATTTTTGTTTGAAAAAGTGAGTCGGTAGTCATTTCGCTCCTAAGGAAATGTTGAGGAGAAGAGAAATAACTACCTACTCAAATGGTGGGCATATTCCTTCTGATTTTTTATATCTCACGTATTGTCCCTGAGGGAAGGAGGAGAGACACAGTACGTATGATATAAGTAAGGCGCTTCTTTCAATATGAATGATGAAGTTTCATGTTGAGAGAAGTTTTTATTTTTTATTGCCTTTGTGAGTATATTATGAGGGAATGCTGAGAGGGTGTTTGTCCTGTTGAAAAAATGTTGAGAATTTCTCAACAGTGAACATAGCCTTCCTTGACATATAACCAAATGGTGTTATATTATCAGAAATGAAACTAAAAGGTGTTATTTTTGCGCCGAATAAAGGAGAATTAAAATGGAACAACAAAATACATTAAATGATATTAAACAAACAATAGTTTTTAACGCGTCTATTCAAAAAGTATGGAATGTAGTATCAACTGCAGAAGGAATTGCGTCATGGTTTATGCCAAATGACTTTGAATTAGAGGTAGGACATGAGTTTCATGTGCAATCGCCATTTGGGCCATCACCATGTAAAGTGTTAGAAATTGATGAGCCAAACCATTTATCATTCTCATGGGACACAGATGGCTGGGTTGTTTCATTTAATTTGAAAGACCTAGGAGATAATAAAACAGAATTTACGTTAATTCACGGCGGCTGGAAACATCCTGATGAAATTCTTCCGAAAGCGAATGCGAAGAGCTCTATTATTCGCGATAGAATGAATGGCGGATGGGTAGCGATTGTAAATGAAAAACTGAAAAAGGTTGTTGAAGGTTAAATGTCTTCGTCAGCAGCGAAATATGATGTATTTCAAGCGATTGCTGATCCAACCCGCCGAGAAGTAATACGGTTATTAAGTGATAAAGAGTTACCGATTTCCAAAATAACGGATCATTTTCCGATGAGCCGTACTGCAGTTGTAAAGCACCTTCATATTCTTTCAGAAGCGAATTTAGTGAGTGGAAGAAAGAGTGGAAGAGAGAAGATATATCGTTTGCACCCAGAACCATTAGAAGAATTACAGCAGTGGCTCTCGTACTATGAACGTTTTTGGGATAATAAATTGTCCATGCTTAAACATATTGTGGAGAATGAAGAGTAGATTTTATGCAAAAAGGATGACCAAAATGGTCATCCTTTTTTATTGTTCACTTGTTTGTTTAGCTGGCTTTAATAGGATCAAAGCAATAATTAATGTGAATACCGCTAATAAGAAAGTGCTCATATAAATGACGTGTACACTTGATGCCAGTGCCTCTTGAGACTCGGTTGCTACGTTTGCTGTAGCTCCGCCGTGTCCGCCAGAAGAAACAAGATCAAGATTTTTAATGCCACGTGCGTGAATCATCGTATTGAAGATTGTTCCGAAGATTGCAGCGCCTAGTGTTTGACTAAATGTATTAATAAATGTGTTTAAACCAACTGCCGTTCCGCGCGTATGAGCCGGTACAGCTGCTTGAATTGTGACCATGTAAATTGGTGTAACAAGCCCCATTCCTAAGCCGAATAATCCGACTGCAACATAAATAAGGAATGATGGTGAATCTGTTGATAATGTAAATAATAAGAAAGTAGCAACTGATAAAATGCTAGCTCCAAGTAAAATAATTTGTTTCGTTTGTAACTTGCCAACTAAGTTACCGGAGAACATAGCACCGAATGTCCACATAACAGGAATCGGCATTAAAATGAGTCCAGCTTCTGTCGCATTTTTTCCTAAAACACCTTGGCTCCAAATTGGAAGATACACTGTAATGCTAATAATCATTGCGCCAGCAATAAGTGTTAGTATGTTTATAGTAGATAGTGTACGGTTAGAGAAAAGTGCTAGCGGAATTAATGGTTCCGGAGATTTTTTCTCGATGTATAAGAAAATAATGAATGAAACAGCGGCAAAGATTAATAGGCCGATAATTGAAATGTCTCCCCAGTTTTGCTTACTGCTACCTGTTAATAATGCGTATAGCAGAGCGATTGTACTTAATGAGAAGACTGTTGCACCAAGGTAGTCGATATGTTGCTTGGCAGCAGACTTAACAGATTCCTTATAAGAAATGGCAAACATTGAGCAAGCGATAATTCCAAAAGGAACGTTTAAGAAGAAAATATAGCGCCAAGAAAGAGAATCAACTAAAAATCCGCCGACTAACGGCCCAATAACACCAGATACACCCCAAACGGCACTCATCCAGCCCTGTGCTTTCGCGCGATCTCTCGCTTCGCTATATAAGTCTCCAATAATCGTCATTGTGATCGGCATAACAGCACCAGCTCCTATACCTTGAAGAGCGCGGAAGAATATTAATTGTTCCATTGATGTAACGACTCCGCAAAGTGCAGAACCGATTAAGAAGATTGTTGCTCCGATGAGCAGAACTTTTTTACGGCCGAATAAATCAGCTAGTTTTCCGTATATTGGAGTCGAAACAGCTGTTGCAAGCATATAGATTGCATATACCCAACTAACAAGTTCGACGCCTGACAAATCACTCGTTATACGAGGAATCGCTGTACTAACGATCGTTCCTTCTACCGCAGAAAGAAACGTCATTAGCATTAAAGACATCATGACTTTTTTTCTCATATTTTTTCCCCTTACCCTATTTTAAATATTCAACAATATAAAATATAAAGGTACTAAGCTATATAAAGCAATAAAAAAGAACGAGAGGTAGGAGGAGGGCATATGTGGCGTTCCTTGTTGGTAAGTTGATATCTCTTGTCAAATCGCCGATATAATTTCATGTACATATAAAAAAAGAAACAGGAATCCCTGTTTCTTTTTTTAATACTGCATTTTTGCGTTTTCTCCAGCTGTTGTTCCAGCAATTCGACCAGTAACGAGAGCAGATGTAATGTTATAGCCACCAGTATAACCGTGAATATCAAGAACTTCTCCGCAGAAATATAAGCCATTCGTGAATTTAGAAGACATTTCTTTCGGGTTAATTTCTTTAACGGATACACCGCCGCCAGTAACGAATGCTTTTTCAATTGACTGCGTACCATTTACATGGACGGTAAATTCTTTAAAGTCTTTCACAAGTGCACGAATCTTCTCGTGAGAAACTTGTCCAGCTTGTTCGCTACCGTCAATTTCATTTTTTTCTAATAAGAATAAGAAATAACGTTCAGGAACATAGCCTTTTAACACGTTTTTAATTCCTTTTTTCGGATCTTCTTTCATTTGTTTTAACATGCGTTGGAATAGTTGTTCACTATTTTCTTCTGGCAATGCATCGATACTCATGTGCACTGTGTTCGTTTTAAATTTTTTCATCGCTTTCACAACGAATTGGCTACAGCGAAGAGCAGCAGGACCAGATAGGCCGAAGTGAGTGAAAAGCATGTCCATTTTATGAGAAATGATAACTTTTCCTTTCGGGTTTAATACACTTAAGTTTACATCTCGTAAAGCAAGACCTTGTAATGTGCGGTCACGAATAAACGGTTCATTTGAAAGAATTGGTACTTCTGTTGGGAAAAGTTCTGTAATTGTATGCCCAGCTTTTTTAGCCCAAGCATATCCATCTCCAGTAGAACCAGTTTGAGGAACAGATTTTCCGCCAACAGCGATAACGACGTGATTCGTTTCTAACACTTCGCCTGTTTGCAGTACGACTGCTTTCGTTTGACCATTTTCATATTCAATCGTTTCAACAGGTGTATTCGTACGGATTTTTACACCTAAATCTTTTAAGCGTGTTAAAAGTGCATCTACTACCGATTGTGCTTTATTTGATACTGGGAACATACGGCCATGATCTTCTTCTTTCAGCTTTACGCCGAGATTTTCGAAGAATGTAATAATATCTTCATTATTGAAAATAGAAAAAGCACTGTATAAGAAGCGACCATTTCCAGGTATATGTTTAACAATTTCATCAAGTGGTAGACGGTTCGTTACGTTACAACGACCACCACCAGAAATCGCAAGTTTACGTCCAAGTTTATTTCCTTTATCAAGAAGTAAGACGCTTGCGCCCTCTTCAGCAGCACCGATTGCAGCCATTAGCCCTGAAGGACCGCCGCCGATGACAATAACATCATAATGCATAATATATCGACCTCATTTTCTACATTTCCTGCCTAAAAGAATAGCATGTTTTCCTTTAAAAGAAAAATAGAGTGAAGTACTGCTTAAGGAGAGAATTGTGGTACAATACAAAAGTTAGAGTTCAGCACTATCTTGCTATTTATGGGCAATAAGACTACCATCTTAAGATTTATGAGAAGTAAAGAGGGAGTTAAAAAGGTCCGTAAATGCTTGAATGATTAGTGGGAGGGGAGTCTTCCGCTAATTATAGTTTCACTTTATCCCGCATTAACGGGCAGTAAAACTCCCACCTCAAAATTTGGCTAGAGCAAAGAAGTTAGGTGGGAGATAAACTGCCCGTAAAAGCCCGATTGGTTCAACTAATAATCAGTGTGGGATGAACAAAACCCCCACTGATTAAAGTTTCACTTTATGTAGATGTAGGAGGATTTTCGTATGTCCGATTCAAAATTTCTGCGCGGAACGCTTATTGTGACGTTAGGGACATTTTTAGTAAAGTTCTTAGGCATGATTTACGTCTTTCCGTTTCATGCATTAGTAGGCACAGAAGGCGGAACGCTCTATACATATGGATACATTCCATATACGATATTTTTAAGTATTGCAACGGCAGGGGTGCCGCTTGCTGTTTCGAAGTTTGTTTCCAAATATAATGCTCTTGGCGATTATAAAACGAGCCGGAGAATGTTCCGCTCAGGAATGGTTATGATGATAGTAACCGGAGTTCTTTCGTTCCTAGTTCTATACATGACCGCACCATTATTTGCGGAAGCAATGCTTGGTAAACAAAGTTTACAAAATAAGATAGAAGAAGTTACGACGATTATTCGCCTCGTAAGTTTTGCGCTTATTGTTGTACCGGCAGCAAGTTTGATCCGTGGTTATTTCCAAGGTCACCAATCGATGGGACCGACTACGGTGTCACAAATTATTGAGCAAATTATTCGTATCGTCTTTTTATTAGCGGGTAGTTTCATCGTTATTAAAGTACTTGGCGGTACAGTAGCAACGGCAGTTGGGGTTGCGACATTTGCTGCATTCGTTTCAGCAGTTGGAGCACTTGGCGTATTAATTTGGTACTGGTTAAAACGTAAAAAATATTTGGATCAATATTTAATTGAACAAACTGTACCAGAATCGACAGTAAGTACCGTTCAATTATTTAAAGAATTATTTGCATATGCAATTCCTTACGTTGTAATTGGGTTAACAATTCCTTTATATCAACAAATTGATACATTGACATTTAACTCTATTATGCAGGCGATTGGTCAAGGAGATATTGCAGAGCGAGCACTTGGTATTTTCACGATGTGGACGCATAAATTAATTATGATTCCAGTATCACTTGCAACAGCGTTTAGTTTAACGCTTGTGCCAGCGATTACAAAGTCATTTACTGAAAAGCAATACCGTTATTTGAAATTACAAATTACACAAACATTCCAGGCGAATATGTTTTTAACATTGCCAGCAGTTATCGGTATTTCTACACTTGCATATCCAATTTACACTGCTTTCTACGATTCAGATCCACTAGGTGGACAAGTATTAATGTGGTATGCGCCAGTTGCATTGTTATTCGCTTTATTTACAGTAACAGCAGCAATTCTACAAGGGATTAACCAACAAAAACATGCGATTGTTGCGCTTGTGATGGGTGTTATTTTGAAATTTGTATGTAACGTAATCTTTATTCGCTATTTCGGTACAGTTGGGGCGATTTTGGCTACTGCAGTCGGCTTCTTAGCTTCTGTATGGTATACGAATAGACAAATCAAAAAACATGCAAACTATTCATTTGGTGTTGTATATAAGAGAACATTCCAAATTGCAATATTAACACTTGTAATGGTTATTGCTGTAAAACTATCACAATGGATTCTATCCTTCATGATTTCGCCTGATGGCCGTATTGGTGCTCTTATTACAGTTGCGATTTGTGCAGGTATTGGTGGACTTGTTTACGGATTGTTAGCGATTCGCACAGGAGTACTAGAAAGAGTATTTGGCGGAGAAGCTTTAGAGAAAATCCAGCGTAAACTTGGTAGTAGATTCAAAATAAAGTTGAAATCAAAAGGGGCGTAAATACGTCCCCTTTTCTTATGATAAATAAAGAAGGTGAAGAACATGAGATTAGATAAATTATTAGCGAACATGGGACACGGAAGTAGAAAAGAAGTAAAGAAATTATTGAAAGATGGCGTTGTGAAAATTGATGGGACGCCAGTGAAAGATCCGAAGTTTCATGTGAATGTAGAAGAACAAGAGGTTATGATTCACGGTGAAGTTGTGGAATATAAAGAATTTGTTTATTTAATGATGCATAAACCACAAGGTGTTATTTCAGCGACAGAAGATGACAACCACGAAACAGTAATAGATTTATTAGAATTAGAAGATGCGATTTTTGATCCATTCCCTGTTGGAAGACTCGATATTGATACAGAAGGTTTCTTATTGATTACAAATGACGGGAAGTTAACGCACCAACTATTATCTCCGAAAAAGCATGTGCCGAAAAAATACTATGCACACGTTTCAGGAGTTGTAACGGAAGAGGATGTAAAAGAATTCGCTAAAGGTGTTATTTTAGAAGATGGCTATGAAACGAAGCCAGGCGAACTTACAATTTTAAAAAGTGATGATATTTCTGAAATTGAGCTCGTGATTACAGAAGGAAAATTCCATCAAGTGAAGCGTATGTTTGAAGCGGTAGGGAAAAAAGTAGTGTACTTAAAGAGAACAGAGATGGGACCTTTAGTGCTAGATGAAGAGTTAGAACTTGGGCAATATCGTGAATTAACAGATGAAGAAGTAGAAATGTTAAAAACATATCAAGTAGATAACGAAAAGTAACGCCTAATTTCAAAGCATAGAAAAGACCCCTTTCTAATGAGTTAGAAAGGGGTATGTATTTATTTACATACAATTATTTTTTGTTATGAGGTCATTCTCACTTTCTTTCCTGTCGTTGTCCACTTGCCGCGGCAAGGGCTATACACGAGTTCATTAAACTGCAACACATTTAGATCACGTTGTATCGTTCGCGGTGTGATCCCGAACTCATCTACAAGGTCTTTCGTTGTTACCGTACCGTTTTCATTGATGTACATATAAATTGATTTAATGCGTGTTAGCATACGAGTAGTTGTAGGTTTCAAGAGAAAACCACTCCTCTACCAGTTTTTTTGACCCCATTCAGGAAAGAAGGTCGTTACTACCATTGTACTCTACATGATAAAATTCATGCTTTAATCTACTTAAATTTTACAAAAGTTTAACAAATATTCATATAGAAAAATATTGGTAGTTGACATTGTATATTTGGTCAGTCAACTAACTCATAAATTTCTACGTAAAACGCCAAATTCCTGCAAATTTTTTTGAAAAAATAAAAGAAAAACTAATGAGAAATATCTGAAATATTACAATTGTTCGGCATTTGTTTTTCGTGTATGGCATAAGAGATTTCGGTTTGCTATGATGAAAGAGACAATATAGTGAAGGATGGATGCGTGATGTCAACGATTAATTGGACAGAAGAAGTTGCAAAACGAAAAGATGATTTAATTCGTGATACACAACAATTTTTACAAATTAAAAGTGTATGGGAAGAAGAATCTGCGAAAGAGGGCGCACCATTTGGTGACGGTGTAGAAAAAGCTTTATCTTTCATGTTACATAAAGGAGACGCAGATGGTTTCGCTTCTAAAAATTTAGAAGGGTATGCAGGCCATCTTGAAATGGGACAAGGAGAAGAATTAGTAGGTATCCTTTGTCACGTTGATGTTGTACCAGAAGGAGATGGCTGGACAACTCCTGCGTATAGTGCGGATATTCGCGACGGGAAGATTTTTGCACGTGGTGCGATTGATGATAAAGGGCCGACAATGTCAGCTTATTATGCAATGAAAATTGTAAAAGAATTAGGCTTACCTCTTTCTAAACGTGTTCGTATGATTTTAGGAACAGATGAGGAAAGTAATTGGAAGTGTGTAGATCATTACTTTAAAAATGAAGAAATGCCAACAATCGGTTTTGCACCAGATGCAGATTTTCCAATTATTAATGCGGAAAAAGGAATTTCTGACATACAAGTTGTTCAAAAGGGTAGCGAAGAGAAAGAGGGCGCATTTAAGCTGATTTCATTTGAGTCAGGTCGTCGTTTGAATATGGTTCCTGATTATGCAGAAGCGATTATTACAGGAGAAGATGTAAATGCACTTACAGTAGCATATGAAGAGTATTTACAAACTGCTAAAAAAATAGGTGAAGCAATTGTAGAAGGTAATACGGTGAAGTTGCAAATTAAAGGGGTTTCAGCTCACGGATCTACTCCGGAGAAGGGTGAGAATGCAGGTTTATTATTGGTAAACTTCTTAACGAAAGTTGCTCTTGATGGAAAAGGGGCTTCGTTTGCAACATTTGCAACAGAAACATTTACAGGAGATATTTTAGGAGAGAAAGCTGGTATTTCTTATAAAGACGATATTAGCGGACCATTAACAGTGAATGTTGGTCGCCTTTCTTATACGAAAGACAATGGTGGCAATTTAGGATTAAACGTACGTTACCCAGTTACGACTAACTTTGAAGAGATGATTGCGAAGTTAAAAGAATACGTTGGTACTCATGGATTTGAAGTGGCGGATTATTCGAACTCTCGCCCGCATCATGTTGATAAAGATCACGTGTTAATTCGTACGTTGCAGCGCGTATATGAAGAACAAACAGGCGAGAAAGCAGAACTATTAGCAATCGGCGGCGGTACTTACGCTCGTTCATTAAAAGCTGGTGTTGCGTTTGGTCCGTTGTTCCCTGGAAAAGAAGAACTTGCGCATCAAAAAGACGAGTACATTGAAATTGAAGATTTATTAAAAGCAACAGCAATTTATGCTCAGGCGATTTATGAATTAGCGAAGTAATGGATATGTAAATAATGAGAGGCCGTCCCAAGAGGTTTTTTGGGACGGTTTTCTGTTAGGGGTAGGTTGCTTCTCTTGTCGTATTTTGTTGTTAAGTCGATAAGATTTCAATTACTATTGCAATCTTAACTTGGTTAGACTTTTTAGGAAGGTTCGATTCTTTTTAACTGAATGAGATAAGAAAGAAAAGCAACAATAATATAAAGGAGACGATGTAGATGGTGCCGCATTATTTTGTCGCAGTAACTTTACCACGTCATATAAAAGAAATTCTTTCTAATTACAAAGTGGAAATGAAGGATGAATTACCATTTCGCTCGTGGGTACATGAAGAAGACTATCATATTACCCTTTCATTTTTAGGAAGTGCGACAGAGGAACAATTAGAAGGAATAAAGAATGGATTACAAACACTTAAAGAAATCAAAGAACTAACTTTCACGTTACAAGGATTTTCAACGTTTGGCCTAGAAAACGAGCCGCGTATTTTTTGGGCGAAGGTAAGTGAGAATAATGATTTGGTTCAGTTGCAAAAACAAGTGCATACAATTTGTGAAGAAAATGGATTCTCTCTAGAGACGCGCCCTTATCATCCGCATATTACTGTTGCGCGTAAATGGGTAGGAGAAAAAGTATTTGATCTGACAAATGTAAAAGACTTACCTGTAACATCATTTCAAGTAGATACGATTACTTTGTATGAATCTCACGTGAAGGAAACGCCAAAGTATAGACCGGTTGCTGAAATGAAATTACAAAAATAGAATGTATGAAAACGTTTTTTATACAGGTGAATATACTATAGAGAATAATGGAGTTACTGTGTAGAGTCTTGCTGATAAGAAAAGCCTTATTATTTGCAGCTCGTTTTACCCTATAGAGGACCGATTTGTGGGGGCTAATAATCAGTGGGGATACAACCATACTGATTAAAGTTTCACTTTATTTTAACTTTGAGAATGATGGTGATTTTTTTATGTTGAAAGTAAAACGTCCATTTGATGCCTATTTAGATGAAATGAATAAAATTACAATTTTGCTCCCACATGCGTATGGAACTAGTCGGACATTTCGTTTGCAAGAAGGAAGCAATTTGAAAGAATTGCCGATTGCTCATACTATTGCTCTTCCGGATGCAACGAAGTATGAGTGCTTTATAGAAGAGCCGCTAGATGTGGGGAAATATTATACAGTACGAGATGAACGGAACGAAGAAACAGATTTACAAATAGGCGCTGTGATTCGAACAGCAATTTTCGATGAAAAGTATTATTACGAAGGTACAGATTTAGGTGCTGTGTATCAAAAAGAAGTGACGATATTTAAAGTATGGGCTCCAACTGCAAGGCTTGCGAAAGTAAGAATTTATAAAAGTGATAAAGAATATATTGATTATGAAATGTACAGAGGAGAAAACGGAGTTTGGACTCATACATTACAAGGCGATTTAGCCGGAGTAAAATATACATTTCTCGTATGTATTAATTTAATATGGAATGAAGCAGTGGATCCTTACGCAAAATCAGTGACTGTAAATGGGAAATACGGCATTGTTATCGATTTGGAAAAGACGAATGTAACAAAACGAGAGGAATTACCACCATTAAAGTCAATGACAGATGCGATATTGTATGAACTGCATATTCGTGATGCTACTATTCATCCAAACAGTGGAGTGAATAATAAGGGGACATATAAAGGATTGATAGAAGAGGGGACAACGGGACGAAATGGGACGTTAACGGGATTGTCTCATATAAAAGATTTAGGTGTTACACATGTTGAACTATTACCTTTATATTGTTTCGGTGGTGTAGATGAGGCGAATCCTGCTTCCGCATATAATTGGGGGTATAATCCATTATATTACAATGCACCAACAGGATTTTATGCTACAACCCCCTCTGATCCGTACAACAGGATAGTAGAGTGTAAACAACTGATTGAAACATTTCATGCGTGCGGCATCAGGGTAATTATCGATGTTGTATATAATCATGTTTATGAAAGAGAGCTATCATCATTTGAGAAGCTTGTCCCGGGATATTATTTTCGTCATGGTGAAGATGGTATGCCTTCTAATGGGACGGGAGTTGGAAATGATATAGCATCTGAGCGGAAAATGATGAGGAAATTTATTGTAGAATCTGTTTTATATTGGCTTACTGAATACAATGTTGATGGATTCCGATTTGATTTAATGGGGATTTTAGACGTTGAAACGATGAATGTGTTAGAAAAAGAAGTGCGAAAAATAAAGCATGATGCGCTGTTATTAGGTGAAGGATGGGATTTACAAACACCACTTCTTCTTGGAGAGAAAGCTACGTTAAATAACGCGAATAAAATGCCATGTATCGCACAGTTTAATGATCAATTTCGTGATGGAATAAAAGGAAGTACTTTTAATATAAATAAACGTGGCTTTGCATTTGGTGGGCATGTAGACTGTAACCATTTGCAGTATATAGTAGCTGGTAGTCTTTTAAGTATGAAAGAAACAGGATTATTCTTAGAGCCAACGCAAAGCATCAACTATGTAGAATGTCATGACAATATGACGATGTGGGATAAACTAGTGCAAAGTAATCCAGAATCAGAAGAAATTTTGAAAAGACGTCATCGATTAGCAACTGCAATAGTTATTCTTTCGCAAGGGATTCCTTTTTTACATGCAGGGCAAGAGTTTTATCGTACGAAGCTAGGAAACGAAAATAGTTATAATGCAAATGATGAAATCAATCGATTAGATTGGGATCAAAAAGAAACAGAGATGGAGACAGTTAATTATATAAAAGGTTTAATCGCGATTCGGAAGGAGCATGGGGCTTTCCGATTAAAAAGCGCTGATCTTATAAAAAAGCATATGACTTTTTTGCAAACCTCAAAAGAAGCACTTGCATACCATTTGCAAAATGTAGAATCTTTCGGACCGTGGAAAGAGATTATTGTGTTATTCAATAGCGGTTTGCAAAATGAAATAGTCGAGCTTCCAAAAGAAGAAACGTGGCATGTGATAGTAAACGAAAAGCAAGCAAAAATACAGCCAATTTCTTCATTTAGAGGAAAGGAACTTCAAATGGCTCCAACTAGCACGTATATATTGGCGATAATGTGACAAATCGCTACTTGACGGTGAGAATGTAATAAATGTAGAATTGACAAAGGTGACGATTTTGATAAGTTGTCATTCTATGAGTGATTTTGTAAAATAAACTAGAAGAGCAGGGGATTTATCCTGTTTTCGGCTTATGCCAAGTTTTCTTTTCATTCAACTACAGTAAAATATATGAATCCACAACATGTGTAGAAATGTTGCGGTTTTTCTTTTCATAACTATAAAAGATAAGGATTTGTTAACGGGTAATGAATATGGAATGGTTGGAACAATTATTAGGAAAAGAGTGGAGTCTTATACCGGCTGGTGGAGTAACGGGCGATGCATATATTGCGCAAAACGGACAACAAAAGTTATTTTTAAAGCGGAATACATCGCCCTTTTTAGCGGTATTGTCAGCAGAAGGAATTGTTCCAAAATTACTTTGGACAAGAAGGGTAACGAACGGTGATGTAATTTCTGCTCAAAAATGGCTTCCGGGACAGAAGTTAGAGCCAGAGGATATGAAACTAGAACGTGTTGCGAAACTTTTGAAGAAAATACACTCCTCTAAAGCGCTTGTGCAGATGATTCAAAGGCTAGGAAAGCAGCCACTTCATGCGCAAGAGTTATTACAACAATTACAACTTGTTTTAAGAGGAGATATAAGAGTTGATGAAACAATTCAGCAAGGTCTTATATATTTAACAGAGTCATTAAAAGATATTGAGTACGATGAATTCGTTGTATGCCATTGTGATGTAAACCATAACAATTGGATATTGTCGGATGAAGATGAATTGTTTTTAATTGATTGGGATGGAGCTGTGATTGCTGACCCAGCTTTAGACCTTGGTATGTTATTATATTGGTATGTTCCGCGTCATGAATGGAGTGAGTGGCTCGGATATTATGATGTTGAACTAGATGAATCATTGCTTAGGCGTATGAGATGGTATGTTATAGCACAAACGATTTTATCTATTCAATGGCACACAACAAAAAAGCAGCAAGCAGAAGCTAAATATTGGCATCAATATTTACAGCAACTACTTGCTTCAGAATAATACTTAAGAAAAATTGTCCATTCCAGCAATCCACTGAGTAAGTTGTTCTTGATTATTGGAAATATGGTTGTCCAAATTAGAGGAAGATTTACCCGATTGACTATAAGAATATACATCGTTTAGCATTGCTTTAGCGTCACTACTTATACTATCATTTGCGAGTAACGATTGAATGAGGCGCTCTAATTGCTCGCATTCAGAAACTGTCCCGCAGCAATCACTTTGATGGTTGACTAAAATATCTTTTAACACTTCTAATTGATGCTGTTGATTAATTGGCATGAACGGATCATCCTTTCGAGTGTTTTTCTCTCACTGGGAATGTAAGAGAAAAAGCTGTTTCGTCATGGAATGTTTAATGCTTTATGTAGTTTTTATCAAAATGGTACATCTTATACTTGAAAGAAACGGACCGAGTGCTCGTACGTGCTTGGTTTTTTGTTTGATAGATTGATTAAAACAGAAAGAAGGAATTTTTCCTTTAAAATAGTTTTGTAAAGAGAGGGAGACATCTATGCGTTTAAGACATAAACCTTATGCAATGGATCGAATTAATGAATATTCACATATCGTAATCGGAAACCCAGAAGAGCGCGCTGGTAACTGGAAAGAAGTATTTGGAAATGAACAACCAATTCATATTGAAGTAGGTACAGGACGTGGCCGCTTTATGTATGATATGGCAAAAGCGAATCCACATATTAATTATATTGGAATTGAAAAATTCACAAGTGTTGTTGTAGATGCACTTGATAAATTAATTGAAGAAGAATTACCGAACTTAAAGTTAATTAATAAAGATGCTGAAGATTTAAAAGTTTTCTTTGCAAAAGGTGAAATTGACCGCGTTTATTTAAACTTCTCAGATCCATGGCCGAAGAATCGTCACATGAAACGTCGTTTAACGTATAAAACGTTTTTACGCAATTATGAGGAAGTGTTAGTAGAGGGTGGAGAAATTCACTTCAAAACTGATAACCAAGGCCTATTTGAATACTCTCTTATGAGTATGGCTGAGTATGGTATGTTATTAACTTACCTGAGCCTAGATCTTCATAATAGTGATTATGAAGGAAACATTATGACAGAGTACGAAGAGAAATTCTCTAGTAAAGGTCATCGTATTTACCGAGTTGAAGCGAAATATCGCACAGAACCTATGCAGTAATGCATAGGTTTTTTTGTAGCTAAAACAATCAGAATTTTATGTTAATATTAAAGAGAAAGGGGGATGAAAGATGGAACAGTTACAAATTGGAAATATAAAAGTGACATGGCTAAAAGGTGGGAATACACATTTAGATGGAGGCGCGATGTTTGGAGTTGTGCCAAAAGTACTTTGGTCACGCAAATATAAACATAATGATACAAATCATATTTATTTACGAACAGATCCGTTACTTTTACAAACGAAAGACGGTAATATGCTCATTGATTCCGGAATAGGAAACGGTAAATTAAATGAGAAGATGAAGCGAAATCAAGGGGTAACAGAAGAATCCTCGGTTTATGAATCATTAGAAAAACTAGGATTAAAGCCTGAAGATATTCACTATGTTTTAATGACGCACCTGCATTTTGATCATGCATCT
>Ga0213824_1001010_pt1 | contig 18044 bp, 19 predicted proteins | sample MC6MC0906MG_FD_179892 | JGI IMG/M metagenome (GOLD analysis project Ga0213824, IMG submission 179892) | Enriched soil aggregate microbial communities from Iowa State University, Ames, United States - MC6-MC0906-MG | ecosystem: Environmental > Terrestrial > Soil > Unclassified | place: USA: Iowa...
CTCCGAGATTGGTTTTGTGTTTCAAAACTTTAATCTGTGGCCACACATGAGCATCCTCGACAACATCATCGAGGCACCGCGTCGCGTGCTCGGCCAGAGCAAAGCCGAGGCGATCGAAGTCGCCGAAGCGCTGCTGGCCAAGGTCGGCATCGCCGACAAGCGCCACGCCTACCCGGCGCAATTGTCCGGCGGTCAGCAACAGCGCGCGGCGATTGCCCGCACGCTGGCAATGCAACCGAAGGTGATCCTGTTCGACGAACCCACCTCGGCGCTTGACCCGGAAATGGTTCAGGAAGTACTTAGTGTCATCCGCGCATTGGCCGAAGAAGGCCGCACCATGCTGCTCGTGACCCACGAAATGGGCTTCGCCCGTCAGGTCTCCAGCGAAGTGGTGTTCCTTCACCAAGGCCTTATAGAAGAGCAAGGATCGCCTCAGCAGGTGTTCGAAAACCCGCTTTCGGCGCGCTGCAAACAATTCATGTCCAGCAACCGCTAACGGAGCAACATGCATGCAGAATTTCAAGAAGGTCTTCCTGGCCGCCGCCGTCACCCTCGCGTTCAGCGCCGGTGCCATGGCTGAAACCCTGAAGATGGGCATCGAAGCGGCTTACCCGCCGTTCAACAATAAAGATGCCAGCGGTAACGTGGTCGGCTTCGACAAAGACATCGGCGACGCACTGTGCGCGAAGATGAAAGTCGAATGCACCGTAGTCACTTCCGACTGGGACGGCATCATCCCGGCCCTGAACGCGAAGAAGTTCGACTTCCTGATCTCCTCGCTGTCGATCACCGACGAGCGCAAAGGCGCGGTCGACTTCACCAACCCGTACTACTCGAACAAGCTGCAGTTCATCGCACCGAAAAACGTCGACTTCAAAACCGACAAGGACTCGCTGAAAGGCAAGACCATCGGTACCCAGCGTGCGACCCTGGCCGGTACCTGGCTGGAAGACACCTACGCCGACGACATCAAAGTCAGCCTCTACGACACCCAGGAAAACGCCTACCTCGACCTGACTTCCGGTCGTGTCGACGCGATCCTCGCTGACAAGTACGCGAACTATGACTGGCTGAAAAGCGACGCTGGCAAGAACTACGAGTTCAAAGGCGACCCGGTCGTAGAAAGCGACAAGATCGGCATCGCTGTGCGTAAGGGCGATCCACTGCGTGAGAAGCTCAACGCCGCGCTGAAGGAAATCGTCGCCGACGGTACCTACAAAAAGATCAACGACAAGTACTTCCCGTTCAGCATCTACTGATCCTGACCTGTGGGACCGGCGCCGTGATTGCACGGCGCCGGCTCCCGACTTTGCCTGCCGCAATTTGAACAGAACTCCATGATTATCGACCTCTACGGATTCGGCCCGGCCCTCGCTGCCGGCGCGCTGATGACCGTCCAACTGGCTCTCACGGCCCTGTGCCTGGGACTGGTGCTCGGTCTGCTCGGCGCCTTGGCCAAGACTTCCCCGTACAAGCCGCTGCAATGGCTTGGCGGCACTTATTCGACCCTGGTGCGTGGCGTCCCGGAATTGCTCTGGGTGCTGTTGATCTACTTCGGTACGGTCAACCTGATGCGCGCCCTCGGTGAGTTCTTCGGCAACCCCGACCTGCAACTCAACGCTTTCGCCGCTGGCGTGATCGCCCTGGGCCTGTGCTTCGGCGCCTACGCCACGGAAGTGTTTCGCGGCGCGATCCTCGCCATTCCCAAAGGCCACCGTGAGGCCGGCCAGGCCCTGGGCCTGTCGAAATGGCGGATCTTCACCCGGTTGATCATGCCGCAGATGTGGCGCATCGCCCTGCCCGGCCTGGGCAATTTGTTCATGATCCTGATGAAAGACACCGCGCTGGTCTCGGTCATTGGCCTGGAAGAAATCATGCGCCACGCGCAAATCGGCGTGACCGTGTCGAAACAACCGTTCACCTTCTATATGGTCGCCGCGATCATGTATTTGGGCCTGACCGTGCTGGCGATGACCGGCATGCACTTCCTGGAAAAACGCGCCGCTCGCGGCTTTGCGAGGAGCGCTTAATGAACTGGGAAGTGATCATCAAGTGGCTGCCGAAACTGGCGCAGGGCGCAACCTTGACCCTGGAACTGGTGGCCATCGCCGTGATTGCCGGTCTGCTGCTGGCAATTCCGCTGGGCATCGCCCGCTCTTCGAAGCTGTGGTACGTGCGTTCGCTGCCCTACGCTTACATCTTCTTTTTCCGTGGCACGCCGCTGCTGGTTCAACTGTTTCTGGTCTATTACGGCCTGGCGCAGTTCGACGCGGTGCGTGAAAGCGCGTTGTGGCCGTACCTGCGCGATCCGTTCTGGTGTGCGACCGTGACCATGACGCTGCACACGGCGGCGTACATCGCCGAGATCCTGCGCGGGGCGATTCAGGCAATTCCGCCGGGCGAGATCGAAGCGGCGCGAGCCCTGGGCATGTCGAAGCCGAAAGCGATGTTCTACATCATCCTCCCGCGTGCCGCGCGCATCGGCCTACCGGCCTACAGCAACGAAGTGATCCTGATGCTCAAGGCCAGCGCGCTGGCCAGCACCGTGACCTTACTGGAACTGACCGGCATGGCGCGCACGATCATTGCCCGCACCTACTTGCCGGTGGAGATCTTCTTCGCTGCTGGCGTGTTCTATCTGCTGATGGCTTACGTGCTGGTCCGTGGCTTCAAGCTGCTGGAGCGCTGGCTGCGCGTCGATGCCTGCCAAGGGCGTTGATTCTTCCTACGTGCTGACGGGCGAGGACTTACTCGCCCGCTTCACGGCGCTGGATGCTTTTCTGACAACGCATCAGGCGTTATGGAAACCTCGGCCGTTCACTCACCGTTCTCTTGCCTGGGAAGCGTCCTGCCCGGAGTTAGCCTTGTGGCTACGCGGGCGCACTCTGGAAGACGCGGAAAACGCTCACAACCAACCCGCTGATCTTGTCGATGCGCCGGAGCCGTTTGCTTCATTGGCGGCGTTGTCGGCTGAGCTGAGCGCGGTCGGTGAGTTGCCGGGACATGCGCTGAAAGCTGCGGGCCATCGACTGAATGTCGATGTGCCGGGGCGCAAGTGGCAGCAGATCGAGGCGTTTGCCAGTCGATTGTCCTTTGCTTCGCAGCCGACGCACTGGCTGGATTGGTGCTCGGGCAAGGGTCATTTGGGGCGGCGCTTGTTGGGTTTGGGGCAGCAACTGACTTGCGTTGAATACGATCCGCTTTTGGTCGCCAGCGGTCAGGCATTGAGTCAGCGTCATCACCTCCATGCCTTGCACGTGGAACAGGATGTACTGGCGGCGAATGCCTCTGCCGTGTTGAGCGCGACTCATACGCCCGTCGCCCTCCACGCGTGTGGCGATCTACATGTTCGGCTGATGCAACTGGCCAGTGCTGCAGGTTGCCAGCAAATGGCGATCGCGCCCTGCTGCTACAACCGCATCAGTTGCAGCGAATATCAGCCGTTGTCCCACGCCGGACTGGCATCGCTCCTACAGCTCTCAGTCGAAGATCTGGCGCTGCCAATGAGCGAAACCGTCACCGCCGGAGCCCGCGTCCGACGTCAGCGTGACACCTCAATGGCCCGTCGCCTGGCCTTCGACCTGCTGCAACGGCAAGTGCGCGGCGTCGACGAATACCTGCCAACGCCCTCCCTGCCCAGCGCCTGGCTGGACAGACCGTTCGCTGAATACTGTCGCGATCTCGCAGCGCTAAAAGAGTTATCCACAATCGGCTCGCCAGATTGGCCCGCACTCGAAGCAGCCGGTTGGCTGCGGTTGGCCGAAGTTCGCAACCTGGAATTGCTTCGCGGATTGTTCCGACGGCCACTTGAGCTTTGGCTGAATCTGGATCGGGCACTTTTCCTCGCAGAACAGGGATACGTCGTACGCCTCGGCACTTTCTGCGAGGCCCCCCTCACACCACGTAACCTGCTGCTGTTGGCCGAACGCGAATAATTCATCGACTTCCTGTGGATAACTCTGTTGATGAATTCTTCGTGGATCCAATATCCATGCCTGTTTCGAGCCCTTAACAGCACTGGTCATTTTTTGTTCACATTGATAAAAAACCAATAAAACAGGGATTTGCGAACAAAATGAGAACGCGTCCACAAATAACTGCCTAAGCATGGTCTCGTGCCAGCCCGTTGTGCATAAACCGTCAATCAAAACGACATAACCGCCGAAATTCACCGGTCCGAAGCGAATAATTGCGGCGCATCGCCAGCCTTGCTATACAAGTCCACAGCGTGCCGCCAGCGCGTCTCCAAACAAGAACAATCAGACCGACAGGAAGCGCCCGTGACGTTCATTTCTTATGCGCAAAATTTTGAAGACGTCCGCTTGTGGCGCGCGCTTAAACAGTTCGAGCACGGTTTCTACATCGACGTCGGCGCCAACGACCCCAGCCACGACTCTGTCACCAGAGCCTTCTACGACCACGGCTGGCGCGGCGTTAATGTCGAGCCGATGCAAAACTACTACGACGCGCTCTGCCAACAACGCCCGCGCGACGCCACCGTCCAATGCATCGCCAGCGACCAACCCGGCGAAACGACCTTCTACGGCATTCCCGGCACAGGCCTCTCCACCGCCGACCCAGCCGTCGCCCAGCAACGCAAAGACCTCGGCATGAACGTGCAGAGCCTCACGGTCAAGGCTCGCACGCTGACCTCGATCTGCGAACAATACGCCGCCGACCGCCCGATCCATTTCCTCAAAATCGACGTGGAAGGCCACGAAGAAACCGTTCTGCGTGGCATGGACTTCAGTCGCTTCCGCCCTTGGGTCATCGTCGTCGAAACCCCATGGCTGCGCGATCACACGTGGGAACACCTGATCACCGACGCAGGCTATCAATCGATCCTGTTCGACGGCCTCAACACCTGGTTCCTCGCCGACGAACACCACAACCTCAAACCCGCGTTCGACATCCCGCCGTGCAACCTCGACAACTTCCAATTATGCAAAGGCCACGCCTTCGCTCACCCGATCAGCGCCAGCGAAGTCGACACCGCCCAACAACTGGCCAACGCTCTGCAACGCGCCGAACAGGCCGAAGCGCAACTGGCGGCCCTGCAAAACAGCCGCACATTGAAGGCGCTGCAAACGCTGCGAAATGTGCTGCGCAGGGCTTGATTTGCAAAGATGCAAAAATAGTCAGAATTCAGGGGTTTACAGAAATTATCCAGTCGCTATAATCGTCGCCCACACGCCGGTATAGCTCAGTTGGTAGAGCAACTGACTTGTAATCAGTAGGTCCCGGGTTCGACTCCTGGTGCCGGCACCATACAAAACGAAGCCCCTGCAGAAATGCAGGGGCTTCGTTGTTTTCTGTAGCAGAAGTCTGCCCAAAGGTTTTAAGTGGTATCAAGCAGGATGCAGATCCCGCAAAACTTCCGGATGCTGGCGGGCGACCCTAAGGAGAGTTTGAGCCGCACCCGTCGGCTGCCGGCGACCCTGCTCCCAATCCTGCAAAGTCCGCAGACTCACACCGATCAGTTTGGCAAACGCACTTTGAGAAACGCCCACTTTGGCACGCGCTTCTGCTGCCGCAGAGAGCGGCACTTGAGTCACGCGCGCAGCCTTTCCAGCCTTCATCTGACGTACAGATTCCAGCAAGTCCTGCTGGAATTGCTCCAGTTCATCGACCATCGCTGATTTCCTCCTTCAGTTGCTTAAGGAAGGCTAAGGGCAAATCGTCAAACTTTGCCTTGGTTTAGGCAATGAGTAACCAGATCGAGCCTTCAGAAAGCGTATTGTAATAAATGACACGTGTACCGCCTCGCTTACCCATGCCGGTGCGAGTCCACCGCACCTTGCGCAAACCTCCACTGCCAGGCACGACATCACCAGCCAGAGGATTTGCAGCAAGCCAATTTATGAATTCATGGCGCTCACCATCGACCCATATGGCGTCTGCATAGCGCTTGAACATTTGCGTTTCGATGATTGTATACATGAACCTGACTATACGGCTACGCCGTACAAACAAACCATAAACGTTTATAGGGACAGATCGACGAAATGCATGGCGCGAAGCCTTGTGAAATCTGTTGTAACGACAAGCCACTACTAGCCACCGTTGCTCATTCGCCCCTCGCAAAGCTACCGTTCAGTTCGTCGCTGCCAATTCAGCGACCGGGCCTGAGAACCCGCGTAAGATACAGGCGCACCAGCGCCCAAAATCACGATTGCCGGCGCTTTTTTGTGCCCGCATCCACGTGTAATGGCGGCTGTGCGTGGGAGACCTTCGGGTCTGCCGGGTTCCTGTATCTCCGGTTTCTCAGCCTGCGCATAGCTGCCACCCTTTCGCCTGAGAACGAAAATGGCGGCTCTCATTTGATACAGGGAGTTCACAAATGAATGCCATTGATCCATCAGCAATTCACAGAGCTGCAGAAACGGTCACCTCACGACACTTCCTTACGGCAGGTGAAGCGAAATGACCGACTACCTCCATTTGAAAACCCCAGGCCTCACGCACTTTTCCTTCCAGGCCAATCAAGCGCTGTTCCGCACCAATCGTGGCGTTCCAGTGATCGCCGCTCTCTCGCACGCCTCACATTTACTTCACATTTCCAAGCTACTGACCGCAGATTCCACAGTCTCGCGCGATCCTGATCTTCACGCTTATGCCTCGCAGTATTTGCAGGAATTGAGCAAGGCGCTGATCGATGATGTGGTGAAAGTGATGGATGCGCCGCCGGACAAGCCGTTGATGTAAACGCCGGTTTCAGGCCCTCGCCGATGCGAGGGCTTTTTGCGTTTCAGACCTGACTGATCTCAAGCACAAACGAAATCTTCTGCTGACTCGCGCTCCACACATAACGCAGATGCTTGCCCTGCTTCGGAATCGATACCGCTGGCGGCCGAAACGCGGCAACGCATTCATGGCCAGGCTGGCGAACGCTGTTGTAGAGCAGTCCCCACGACTCGGTTTCGCGCAGTTGACGGGCGAATAGCTGAGACGGCCCGTAAGCCTCCGGATCCGGATTGTGCAGCTCGGGGTGAACGTGGCGAATATCGTGTAGCGGTTTAACCACTCGATTGACGTAAGTCCGCATGGTCAACTCAAGGTCCGCTTCCTGGGTCGCCGCGAGAAATCGTTCCTGGTGATAACAGGTCTCAGCGATGGCAGCAGCCTGGCTGCTCGCAGCGTAGTAAACGCCGAAGGTGCCGTCGCAGAAACGACTGCGTTTACCGATGTGGGTAAACGCAGCCATCACCGGAGTCGAACCGGGGCCAGAGAGTCGATCTTCGGGTCTCACGCGGGCGAGAACCCCGGCCTGTTCGATCAGCCGATCATTGGTCAGCGCTTCAATCGCGTAAGCAACTTCCAGGTCTTCGGGATCGAGCACGTCTTCGAACAACGCAATCGGCGGGAAGCTGCTGTTGACGATCCGATAGGCTCGCGGCCACGCCACATCAACTAAATCGGGAGCCTTCAACCACGCACCCCATCGAGATAGCGACGCACATCGGCGATGTCGAGCACTCTCCCCGCCAGCATGTAATCCAATGCAGTTTGCCCGTTGAACGGCGCCGCTGTGTTTGGACTGCTGACCCACGTATAGGCGCGTTCACGGCTATTGCTGAAGATGATGCTCAGCGCCTTGTGAATACCCATCAGGTATGAGATGCGCTCAAGGGTGTCGTTAGGCAGACGTATGTTCGGCAGATGTTTGTATTTGTAGAACGTGGTGTTACCAACGCCGCCGAGTAATGTGCGTTGCTGCTCTGCGCTGCAGCCCCAACGCTCCATAAGGTTGAAGAAGAACTTCAGCGCAACGCGGCCGGCTTCGGGGGCGTCGAGTTGTTCGCGTGGAGTGAGGGCTGGGGATGAGGTAGTCATTGAGCCTCTCCAGATTTGTCTTGCTTTGATACTAGTACATATACGAATAAATCGATAAAAAAGCTCCGTAAGCGTATTACTGGTTACCACATTCCCCATTGATTGGGAGTCGGATATGACCGGATTTGAGCATTTCGTCGACCGAATCGAACCGCTGCCGAATAGTTCGTGCTTCCAACATGGCTTGGGCAGTCTTGTCCGTAGGAATTCGTGCAATGGACGGTTGCTCTTGAATTTCAATAACGTGATGAAGCCTGTTGCCAACTTGGCACTCCATATCGGCCGCTTCTTTTGATGCAATCACTTCGCTTACCTCACACAGATCTGTAGCCACATAGGCATGATGCCTTCCCACTGCTACTTCATCTGCTTTGACGAGTCGCCGCTATCAGCTCGGTCGCAAGTTAGCCTAAGACGCATCCACGTATTTCGCAGGCCAAAACCACTAACGTTGTCAGCCTTTTCCCCGTGAAAAATCGCCCCCACGCACCAAAACCACGCACTTTTTTTGACCCCCATCACCCCCACGTCACCAAAAACCCCGATCCTGTGTCAGCCTCCAGCCATCGGCGGGGGCATCAATTCGCTACTAAACCCGCGACAACTATGCTCAGGTACAGGAATATAGCCAGCATATGGCGCCTGACCGGCAGTCTCGTAAACAACAATACCCAGCCCACTTCAGAGGGCATTACCCATGGATAGCAGAACCTTACGCAACCTCATGCGCATCGTGCAGACCGGCTCTTTGTCGGCCGCAGCCGAGCATTCGTGCCTGACCGTGCAGGCGCTGGCCGCGCAGTTGAACAAGGTCGAAGAGCAGTTCGGTTTCCGCTTGTTTCGACGTTCCAACAAAGGGCTGACGCTGACGCCGCAAGGCACTGAGCTGACGCCGTATATGGACAAAGTGCTGATTGCCACGCGACAGATGGAAGAAAAGGTCGAGGCGCTGAAAGTGCCGGGGCAGCGGACGTTGAAGGTTGCGTTGAACAACACCTTATCAACTGACTTCAACCGGCGAATGATCGGGCGCCTGATCGAGGTGTTTCCCGATTATCAGATGGAGTTCAGCTACGCCGAGTCGATGGAAAACCTCAGTAAGCTAAAGAATGAAGACTTCGACCTGGCGGTGCTGATCGGTCCGCAGCGGCCAGGTTTACCGAGCATTGTCTTGCCGGATGTGCAGGTGCAGGTGGTCGGTGCGCATTGCGGTCAGGAGAATGATCCGCTGACCTTGCTGGGCAACAAGTTCCAGGTACGTCCTGCAGAAGATTGTCCGTATTCCCACAGCTTTTTGCGTTTTCTCGACGCCGGGCTGGGCAATCACGAGAACGGTCAGCGCATGGTCTATTCGTGCAGCGAGACCCTGACGCTGTCGCTGATCACGCAGATGGACGCGGTCGGCATGGTTTCGCGTGAGGCCGCGCAAAAGAACGGCCTGACGATTTTCCCCGGGTTCGAGGATTTCCTCGAAGTGCGCCTGGCAGTGAACAATCCTGAATTGTCCAATCAGGCGTTGAGCGACGTCGTCGATCTGCCGTTACATGAACGAGCCGAGCGCAATGTACGCAGCCGTCCCAACCGCCACACTGAGAAAGAGGTTTTTGCTGAAATACGCACATAGCAACGTCGGAATCGCGGCATAGAATTCCGGGCGATCGAGCTGTATGTGCTGATCCTTGATCAATAAGGGTGTCAGGCTGATCGCAGCGACGATCGCCACCGGCAGGTATTCCAGCGCCCGCGCAATAAACGGCGGCCAGTGCTCGGTGTTGACTTGCAGGGGCAAGGCGCGTGGCAGGAAAGTCACGGCCATCATCAGCGCGACCACCAGAATCAGGAACGTTTGGTCAGGCATACACCCACTCCGCAGCCCACAAACGTGGCGATAAACACATTGAACGGCGAACTGCCGACCAGGCTCAGCGCGCCCATGCACAGCACGGCAGCAGCGGCGGCGATGAGTTTGTTGCGCGTGTTGCACAGCGACACGAGCACGTAGAGCATCATTGCCGTCAGTGCGTAGTCGAGCTGATATTTGATCAGGTGCGCCGCGTACTGCGCGCAAACCGCGCCAAGCAAACCGCCGAGCACCCACGAGGTGTGGCAGAACAGATTGAAGCCGATCAGATAACGCACATTGACCGGGGCACCCGTGCCGAGTTTAACGCTGTGGAAAGCGAAGGATTCATCCGTCAGGCCACCGGCATAGGCCCAACGCTCCATGCGACTCAAACCGAGCGCGCGCAGGGCCTTGGCCATGTACACCGACATCAGCATGTGTCGCGCGTTGATCAGGAACGTGGTCAGTACAATGGTGGTCAGCGACGCTCCACTTGAGATCAGCGCCAATGCGGCGAATTGCGAAGCGCCGGCATACACGAACAAACACATCGCCACCGGCAGCCACATTGGCAAGCCTGCGTTGACGGCCATCAGCCCGAACACGAATGACACCGTGAAGTAGCCGGCGACGACCGGGCTGGCTTCGGCAAACGTGCGCGATGGCTGATGGGCAGCCATCAGCGGCGCACTGCCGGACGTTTCATTCATAGATCCCTCTCAAATGTCCGTTCGCCATGAGGCTCGCAAAAACCCTGGGCAGTCCAGAATCGCTTGCCCGCGAGGTTAGCATCGTCAACGAACAGAAACATCCGCAACACACCGACACGCTTCATGTCGGAAGACGCCGCTTCAACCAGACGTTGACCGACGCCCTGGCTGCGATAGCGCGGGCTGACGGCCAGATGATTGATGGTGCCGCGACTGCCGAGCATGCCGCCGAGCACCGCGCCGACGATTTCGCCGGCGATGTCGAAGGCGAGATAGGCCGTGGTGGTTTTCTGGATCAGCACGCCGCGCAGGCACTTGGCGTCCTGCCATTCGCAGAAGGACACTTCGTCGAACTGGCGGAAGAAGCGCTCCATGCGCTGCGCATCCTTGGCCGTGGCGCGTCGCAGCACCACCGGCGTCGAGCATTCGACGCCATCGATTGGGGTGATCTGATTAGCGAACAATGTCGAAAGCGGTCCCGGGCCGCGAGAAGGAAATCGCCAGAATCTGCCGGTACGCCATCGCATGAGTGTGCGGGTTGCGGGCCGGGGTCACGTAGTGGCGCATATCGCGATCGAGGAAGTAGGTGGTGTCGAGAATTTCCTGGTAAGTGGTCGACGCCAGTTGATGCTCGTGGATGTCGTACAGACGACTCTCCGCACCCTCGACGTTATTGCGGCCCCAGAAGTGCACACCGCTGAACGGATAGCCGTCGCAGTGAATGCCTTCAGGGGTGATTTCCAGTTGTTTGCCGGGTTTGATCTCGATGCGGATCTGATGGATCTGGCACTGCCAGATTTCATCGTGCAGCTCTTCCGGCAGTACGCTTTTGTACACTTCGAAATCGGTGTCGATCAGGCTGCGCATCACCGGTGAAGTAATCACTTCGTCGGAGAAGTCCTGAAAGTGTCGCACGAGGCCGCCGACATAGGCGTTGTTCTCTTTCGACTGCACGTAGGCGCGATGTTCGAGTTGCTTGAGCTCGCGGGTTTTCGGGTTGTACTCAAAGTCGCTGTAACGACGGTAACGCATGCCGGCTTCGGCCTGACCGTAGTAACTGTCAGGCTCCATGTTTTCCCAACTTTTGGTCAGTCTGACGAAGTCGGCAAAATGACCGTAGAGATTGAAGTCACCACCCTGGACGTTGACATATTTGTCGCGCCGTAGCGATTCGCCCACTTCTCTGTTCAAAACGATCATTACCAAATTCTCCGCTGCGTTGAGCGGCCTAATCTATTAGGTGGAGAATTTGCGTCCATGAGAAAGAATTTCAGGCATTTAAAGCCCTGTTTGAAACGGCGTTTACAGCCACTTAAAAACAACTTTTACATGACAAAAACACAGGTTTTTTCCGGTTTTCATCGAAAAACCGTCGAAAAAAAACCCCGAACCAGTCGGGGTTTTTCTCATGTTTCTTACACTTGATCAGGCATCAGAAGATGTTGATCGGGTAGTCCACGAATACACGCAGTTCGTTACCGCTGACGTTGTACTCGCTGGATTTCTGCGAAACACGCAGGATCGAGCTGCGCAATTTCACGCTCAGGTCTTTGGCCGGGCCAGACTGCACGACGTATTTGAACTGGTTGAAGATCTCGCGCTCGGTGCCGCCTTCGCTGGTGGAGGTGGTGATGTTGTCGCCACGCACGTAAGCGAAGTTGTAGCTCAGACCCGGTACGCCGAATGCGCCGAAATCCAGGCCATAGCCCAGCTGCCAGCTGCGTTCGTCTTCAGCGTTGAAGTCGGACCAGTAGGAGTTGGCCAGGTAGATGGAGTTACCGCCGTCACCAACACGACCTTGATCTTTCTGGTAACCGCCGTAGGCATAACCGAGGTTGCTGTCGCCGGTGGAACGCTGGTGCGCCACGGTGAACGAGTGCGGGCCGGTAGCGAAGGTTGCGGCCAGGCTCCAGATCTTGTTGTCGTCGCCAGTTACCCCGTTTTCGCGGACATAAGAGTTGTCCAGCTTGGTGCGGTAACCGTTGAAGTCCAGGGTCAGCGACTGATCCTTGTTGAACGGCAACACGTAGTTGGCGTTCACGTATTGTTTCTTCAATACGTCTTCGACGTCGGACGCGTAGAGCGCGCCTTTGAAGTTTTCAGTGAACTGGTAGCTACCGCCCAACACGTTGATCGACTTCAGACCACCGCTGTCACGGCCTTCGTCGCTCTTGCGCGATTCGGCGGTGAAACGACCGGCGTTCAGTTCCAGGCCTTTGATCTCTTTAGAAGTGATCAGGGTACCGGTGTAGCTTTCCGGCAGCAGGCGCACATTGTCGTAGCTCAGCACTGGCAGGGCCGGCATCTGGTCGCCGTAGGTCAACACGGTGTTGGAGAAGCGGAACTTCACCGCGGCACCGCCCTTGGCTATGTCATGGTTCGCGCGACCGTCATTTTCCTGCTTGAAGAAATCGATACCACCGGCGCCGCTACGGCCCTTGCCGCCGTCCAGACGCAGTGCGTACAGACCGAAAGCGTCGACACCGACACCCACGGTGCCTTGGGTGAAGCCGGACGAGAACGTACCGATGGCCGCTTGGCCCCACTCGGCTTTGTCTTTGTTGCCGTCTTTGTAATCACGATTGATGTAGGCATTGCGCAGCAGCACTTTGAGGCTGCTGTCTTCAACAAAACCCTTGGACTCGGCCTGGTCGTTAGCCATGGCCTGAGTGGCGCTCAACATCCCCAGTGCGATCAGACTGATTCGCTTGTTCAACATTTTGTTTTCCTTATTACGGGTTGAAACGCGCTGTGTCGAACGGCGGAAACGGCGCTTTTGCACTCTTTTATTCACCCCGAAACAAAAAGGCCCGCCCACGGTAACGTGATGGCGGGCCTGCTCCATATTTTGAGTCATGGCGGTTGGCCACAGGCGTTGGGCCGAATCGTAGCTGCGCCCTGAACAATGTGTCAATTTCAAGAATCGTCTTTAAATAGGTAAAAATCGTCTAAGAAACGTAAATTTTGCGCTGACTCCTTGCTGGGAAATGCACACAGCCAGTGAATCCAGTGCGTATCAGGCGCAACCATCAATAGAACAGAATGCAGAAGATTTACCGCTTTCATCGAGGACGATTGCCTGTTGTAACCAATCGGCAAATGCCTGCGGCTTGCCCAGCCACGGACTAATGTCGATCAATTGGAATGTGCCATCCTGCTCCAGAGCCATGGTCGGAAAACCCTGGCCGCCCAATTGCGCCAAAAACTGGCGACTGGCTTTTACGTGCCTCTCGCTATCAACGGACTCAAACGCAATGTGGAAATCGTCCTGCGCATAGCCCATCTGCATCGCCAATTCCAACAGCACGGCTGAATCGGCAATGCGTCGCCCTTCCACATAGTGCGCGCTCTGCAACCGCCCCAACATGCGCAGACCGCCTCGGTCGATGGCTTCGGCCGCCATGACCGCAGCAATCGGTGGCGTCGAATCGAACACGGCCGATTGATCTCGCAGCAAACCGTCGAAATAGGCCTCGCCGAAAGGCTGGCCTGTGTAATCGGCAATGCGTCGGTCGTGGGGCATGACGTAATTGCGCAGTTGTGGCGAAACGCGCTGGCGATTGGCGCCACTCATCATTCCCCCGGCATGCGCGATCACTGGCAGCACTGCCTGCGCCGCTTCCACCAGCGGCTTGGCGCCGTAACACCAGCCGCATAACGGGTCGTAGACGTAATGAAGGATCATGGGAAAACTCCGGCAAAAAGTGAGGGAAATCGATGGCGGCAGATTAGTGCCCGCACTCTTGCGGAAAAACGCCAGAATGGCTTTCAGTCTGTTTCATGAATCGGTCGAATTGCGGCTCAAGCAGATTGTGTCGAATGCGACACAAATTGAAACAATCAGATCAGGGAACTTATAAGGAATAATTAACGGAAGTAAATGCAAAGCATTACCATTTGCGCGATCGAATTCTTCCACCCTTTCGGATGCGCTGTTAAATGCCTGCCCCGTTCCGTCTTACGCCCGTCACCCTTGGGCTTTCTGTTTTTCTGTCCAGTGGTTTTGCCTACTCCGCGACCGAGTTACCCGCCACCGCGATCAGCGCCGAAGCGCAAGCCGATGACCCGCGCGTGAAGCTCAGCAACACCGCAACCCGCACCTCAACCCCGGTGCGCTACGTGCCGCAGGCGATCGATTCGATCAAGACCGCGAACGTCGCCAACTACGGCACCAATGATATCGGCGACGCGTTGAGCGGCATGCCCAACGTCAGCAGCAGCGCCGACACCCGTTTCGACAGCCTGCGCATTCGCGGTTTCGATGCCAGCAACGATTTCTATCTCGACGGCATTCGCGACGACAGCCAATACAAGCGCGACCTGCACAACATCGAACGCGTCGAAGTGCTCAAAGGCCCGGCCGCCGTGCTGTACGGTCGGGGCAGTCAGGGCGGGATCGTCAACCGCGTGAGCAAAATGCCCGAGTTCGGCCGTCGCTCGACCATCGAAGCCCAGGGTGGCAGCGAAGATTTGCGCAGTCTTTACGCCGACCTCAGCACCGACCCGAGCGAAAACATCAGCCTGCGCCTGAACATGGGCAACATGGATGAAAACAGCTTCCGTGATGGCGTCAGCGGCAATCGTCAGTTGTTCGCACCGTCGATGAGCTGGCAACTGACGCCGGACCTGAACTGGTTGGTGCAATACGAATACAGCCGCTACAACCGCACGCCAGATCGCGGCATTCCCGGCGTCAACGGGCGCCCGGCCGATGTCGGTCGTGACACCACCTACGGCAACGATCACGATTTCATTGACGACAAGTCGCAATCGCTGCGCTCCAAACTCAGCTACGAGATCAACGACAACTGGCAACTGCGCCAGACCCTCGGCGTGTTCAAGCTCGACAGTGATTTCGACAACACCTACCTCACCGGTTACACCCCGGCGACCAACAAGGTCACGCGCCAGCACTGGCAGCAGGATCTGACCACCCGCAACGTCTATAACAACGTTGAACTCGAGGGCGGATTCGATACCTTCGGCCTAGAACATCGTCTGCTCACTGGCGTCGAGATCGGCAGTCAGCGCCGCGATCCGACGCTGTACAACGCCGCCACTGGCAGAACCCCGGGCGCGCAGCCCGTGCCATCGCTCGACCTCTACAACCCGAACCGCGATCTGCGCCACACAGGAGCCATGCAGGTTTCCAGCAGCAGCCACACCGAAGTCGAAAGCCGTGCGGTCTACGTGCAGGATCAACTGCGCCTGAACGATCAGTGGCAACTGCTTGGCGGTTTGCGTTACGACACCTTCGATATCGAGTCGACCAACAAGCTGCGTAACATCTCCGAAGACCGCGACAGCCACAGCACTAGCCCGCGTGTGGGCCTGGTCTGGACGCCGTTGCAGAACCACTCGTTCTACGCTTCGTGGTCGAAGACGTTTTCGCCCGTGGGTGGTGGCTTGATCGGCATCACCCCGGGTGCGGCCGGCAACACCAACGACCTCAGTCCCGAACTGACCAAGCAGAAAGAAGTCGGCGTGAAGAGCGACTGGTTCGACGATCGCCTCAGCACCACGCTGGCGATCTACGACCTGGAACTCTACAACCGCCGCACCACCGATCCAAACGACCCGACCCTGACCGTGATGTCCGGTCTGCAACGATCGCGCGGGATCGAGTTGACCGCCACCGGTAACATCGTCGGCAACTGGTACATGCGCGGTGGCGTCGGTATGCAGGATGCGAAGATCGAGAAGGACAACAACGGCCTGGAAGGCAAACGCATCAACAACGTCGCCAAGCACAACGGCAGCCTGTTCCTGACCTGGAAACCGGAGATGGGCTGGTACGGTGAAACCGGTCTGACCCTGGTTGGCCAACGCTATGCCGATAACGCCAACACCACCGTGCTGCCGGGTTATGGTCGCTGGGATGCACTGGTCGGTTACCGCTTCAAGGATTGGGATTTGCGCACGGCGCTGAACAACATCACCGATCGTGAGTACTACGCATCGGCAACCAGCCAGTATCAGATTCAACCGGGTGCGCCGCGTAGCGTCGTGATGACCGGCACCTACAGCTTCTGATTTCACACAAATCCCTGTGGGAGCGAGCCTGCTCGCGAATGCGGTGGATCAGGTTATGACGATGTCGACTGACCCGACGCATTCGCGAGCAGGATCGCTCCCACATTGAATGGGTGTGTACAAAATAGTCGTGCATAAAAAAGCGCCGCCATCCCGGCAGCGCTTTGACCAATCCCTGTTGTTCTTCTTATCCTTCCATTACAGCCCACAATGCATCCAGTTCGGCCTCGCTGAACAGGCCAGCGGGGTAACGCTCGATCATCGTCCGGCGCGGATCAGGTTCCCTGATCTGACGCGTTCCATTGGACTTCAACCAGTGCGCGACAATCTGGAGCGATTCGCCGTTAACGGCCATGGGATGCAACGTCCGCTCGCTGACTACGTTCACTTCGGCGTTCATTTCAGCGCTCTCTCCCCGTTCATGAGCGGCTAAGTTATCCAAGGTTTATGACAGAACTGTTGAAGTTCTCCCCCCTCCCTAGTACACGGGTGATGAATACAAGAGCTATGCCAAGGTTTCGCATTTGTCGACAAGCGGATACAAAGAAGCCCGCAATCCAACCGGGCTGCGGGCTTCTTCACATGCATAGCGAGCTAATCACTGCTCGGCCGATTTGTTAATCAACTCAAGCTGTTACGACTCAACTCACTCTTTGTGGGGTGCGGGTTGCTGTTGGGTAAGGCAGTGGATATTGCCGCCACCCAGTAACAGTTCGCGGCCCGGCACCATCACCACTTCGTGCTGCGGGAATAGTTTCTGCAGAATTTCCCTGGCCGGGGCATCCATCGGATCGTCGAAGCTCGGCGCGATGATGCCGCCATTGACGATCAGAAAGTTGACGTAGGAACCGGCCAGGCGCACGGACGGATTGCGCTCCTGCGTGCCGTCCACCGGGTCGACCCCGGCACACTCTTCTTCGGTCGCATAGAGCGGCCCCGGAATCGGCATTTTGTGCACCGTGAACGGGCGACCTTTGGCATCGGTGCTGCTTTGCAGGACTTTCATCGCAGCCTGGCAGCGCGGGTAGTTCGGATCCTGTGGATCGTCAGTCCATGCCAGCAGCACTTCGCCCGGACGCACGTAGCAGCAGAAGTTATCCACATGGCCGTCGGTTTCGTCGTTGAACAAACCGTCCGGCAGCCAGATGATCTTATCCACAGACAGATTGGCGCTGAGCACCGCTTCGATTTCTTCGCGGCCCAGGTGCGGGTTGCGATTGCGGTTGAGCAGGCATTCTTCGGTGGTGATCAGCGTGCCTTCGCCGTCGACGTGAATCGAACCGCCTTCGAGCACGAAACCTTCAGTGCGATAACGCGGGCTACGCTCGATCTCGAGGATCTTGCCGCCGACCTGCGAATCACGATTCCACGGCGAATACAGACCACCGTCGAAACCGCCCCAGGCGTTGAAGTCCCAGTTCACACCGCGCACTTCGCCGCTGTTGTTGATGACGAAAGTCGGGCCGCTGTCGCGTACCCAGGCGTCATCGCTGGACATCTCGACTACGCGGATATTCGGTACGTCGAGGCGCGCGCGGGCGTTTTCGTATTGGCCGGCGGACACGGCCACGGTCACTGGTTCGAAACGTGCGATGGCTTTGGCCACCGCAGCGTGTGCGGCTTGC
>Ga0213824_1001015_pt1 | contig 17978 bp, 14 predicted proteins | sample MC6MC0906MG_FD_179892 | JGI IMG/M metagenome (GOLD analysis project Ga0213824, IMG submission 179892) | Enriched soil aggregate microbial communities from Iowa State University, Ames, United States - MC6-MC0906-MG | ecosystem: Environmental > Terrestrial > Soil > Unclassified | place: USA: Iowa...
GCTTCATGGCGCTGATGGTCATGAAACACGTGGGCTTCGACTTCAACACGCTGTTCTCCGAAGCGATCAAGGTGCACAGCAAGGGTGAAGCGATCATGAGCCCGGGTGGCCTGGTCAAAGACCCGATCTCGGCCTTCTCGCTGGGCCTGGCGCTGATGTTCGGTACCGCCGGCCTGCCGCACATCCTGATGCGCTTCTTCACCGTCAGCGATGCCAAAGAAGCCCGCAAGAGCGTGCTCTACGCCACAGGATTCATTGGCTACTTCTACATCCTGACCTTCATCATCGGCTTTGGCGCGATTCTGCTGGTCAGCACCAACCCAGACTTCAAGGACGCCGCCGGCGCCCTGCTGGGTGGCAACAACATGGCGGCGGTGCACCTGGCCGATGCCGTGGGTGGTAGCATCTTCCTCGGCTTCATCTCGGCGGTGGCGTTCGCCACCATCCTGGCCGTGGTTGCCGGCCTGACCCTGGCCGGTGCTTCGGCGGTGTCCCACGACCTGTACGCCAGCGTCTGGCGCAAGGGCAAGGCCAACGACAAGGACGAGATCCGCGTGTCGAAGATCACCACCATTGCACTGGGTGTGCTGGCGATCGGCCTGGGCATTCTGTTCGAGAAGCAGAACATCGCGTTCATGGTTGGCCTGGCCTTCTCCATCGCCGCCAGCTGCAACTTCCCGGTGCTGCTGCTCTCGATGTATTGGAAGAAACTGACCACCCGCGGCGCCATGATCGGCGGCTGGCTGGGCCTGGTCAGTGCGGTTGGCCTGATGATCCTTGGCCCGACCATCTGGGTACAGATCCTCGGCCACGAGAAAGCAATCTACCCGTACGAGTACCCGGCACTGTTCTCGATGCTGATTGCCTTCGTCGGTATCTGGTTCTTCTCTGTCACCGACAAGTCCAAGGCCGCTGAAAGCGAGCGTGCGCTGTTCTTCCCGCAGTTCGTCCGTTCGCAGACTGGCCTGGGTGCCAGCGGGGCGGTCTCCCACTAACGCTAATGCGATGCAATGAAAAACGCCCCGCCTGTCGGGGCGTTTTTTATTGCATGCAGTTCGTCAGAAGTTTCCTACATACCTAGTGATGTCCTGATCGTACAGTTCCTGATGTCGCAAGTGCTTGATAGATGCCGGCACTTTTGGGAGCTGCTCAATGAAATTACGCTGTTTAATGCCCCTTGTACTCGTTGGCGTGGCGGGCACTGTAGGGGCGAAGGAAATACCGCAGGACATCAGTGTCCGGGCTGTCGTGTCGACCCCGGAGTTTCAGGTGACAGCTGAAGGCAATTGGTGGGGCCAAGATCTTGAGCTGGAATATGATCCGAGTGGACCCACCTTCAAGGACGTCACAAGAAATATTACTGTAAAGAGTACCTACGGGCCGATTTACGCGAGTACAGACAAAAAACAATATAATTTTAAACGCGAACACGGTGCGCAAGATAATCGTAACTACCAGATCCAGTTGAATCGCGAGTTGATGCAGCCGAAGCCGACTTTAATAGTGAGCGCTGCTGATGCCGCCCAAGGAAAAACCATTCCATTCAGGTTCTGGGGGCATTCAGGGATAGGGGCTAAACTGCCCGGCAAGTATAGTACGCAAGTCACCCTAACGCTTGAAACGGGCGCCCCTGATTAGCGTTTTTATGTGGTTGTACCCTCTGCGCCTATTATCTGATTATTGTAACCCCAAAAAGGAAACTTATCTTGAAACCCTATGCATTGGCTGTTCCGTTCATTGCACTGTTTGCCGGTGCCGCTGTCGCGTCGGCCCCTGAGCCTATCACCCAGAATATTTCGGTGACGGCGACTATTCCCGGGAATAACTTTTCAGTCGAGCCTAAATTGGATTGGATGAACCAGCCCGTGGAGCTTGAGTATCAGGTGCAAAACGATAATTTCAATCCGGTAACTCATTATTTCGAGGCTCAGAGCGATCTTGGCGCCATCCAGGCCAAACTGGGGGCGGCAGCAGAGTTGCGAAACACACAAAAAACTGACGAGGTCATTCAGCTTGCCATCACGGTAGGAACTGAGTTATTGACGTTATCTCCCGTAGACGTCATGAGCGCAGAAGACGCTAATACTGGTGCTGATCTTCCGATTACTTTTGCCGCTATAAAACCCGGTAATGGTTATAAAAAAGGGGAGTATGAAGGGGTAGTGAGCGTACTGTTTGAAACTTCCTCCTCCAGCCTTTGATGATGCGGTGCCGCCTGTCTTACCCTAGCCAGAAGTTTGCGAGCGGTGAGGCAGGTATTGATGTGGATTGAATCATGTTCCAGTTTGCTGCACCCGGCCGCGTACTTGCCGCCGTGCTGCTGGGTGCTGCCTGCCTCTTACCCCTCCAAGTGTCGGCCGAGCGCGCGCCCAGTGCCGTCGGCCTGAACACATTCGGGCGTTTACCAGAAGACTTCGAGGCACATTTTTTCGATGTACCGCTTGCCGTGCGAGTGGAACTGGATCAGCGTTACCTCGGTGATGCCATGGTGGTGCTGAGCCGTGATAACCGCGTGCAGTTGCTGGCGTTTACCGACACTGAACAGAGCACAGAGCCGGCCACACTCAGGCAGTTATGGCAGCAGCGGCTGGCGGACGGGCGGGTGCTGGGCGACTGCCTGCAAAACTGCCCGGACGGGTTGCAGGCTATTCATTACAGCCTGGCCAATTCCCAGTTGTCGTTGCTGACGTCCAATGCCGAAAAGCTGGAACAGGACGCGCTCTACCACCGCCTTCCGGAGCAGAGCAGCGCCGGGCTGCTGCTGCGTAACCAGCTCAACCTGGTCAACGATGGCAACCAGACCACGGGCAGGCTCGGCCTGCTCGGCCAGGGCAACCTGCATAACTGGACGACGCTTGCCGATGCACGCGTCGATCGCAGCGCAACTGAGCAAGGCGATGTGCGCTATCGCATGCACCAGCTTTACGCTGAGAGCATGCACGACGAGCATTTCTTTCGGCTGGGGTACATCTCCATTGGCGCGCAAGGCCTGGTGCGCCAGCCCACGCTACTGGGGCGTCGTCCCGATAGCACGCTTGGCTTGATGCTAGGCAGCAGTGACAGCCTGCTGGTCGACAGTGGCCACGCCAGCGCTGTGCCGGTTTATGTCACCCCAAACCGCCCCGGCATCGTGGAGATCTACCGCAATGGCTCACTGATCAACAGCCAGCCGGTACAGCCTGGTTTGCAGGCGCTCGATACCCGGGTGTTGCCCGGCGGCATCTACGACGTGGAGCTGCGCTTGCTTGAGGACGGCCTGGAGACTTCGCGCAGTGAAGTGTCCATCTACAAGCCGAGCCGATGGCAGAACATGGACAACCGCTGGCGCTACAACCTCTACCTGGGCCAGCAGGTCGAGCTGTTGAGTAACTGGAATGACCCGCGTGAACCGAGCCCGGCGTTCGGTGCCCTCTCCAACTACCTTGCGCATCCTGCCGCGATACTGGGGCTGTCGGTGCAACAGGTCGATGCCGACCTGCAGTTAGGTACCTCGCTGGACTGGGATGTGCATGAGCGGTTCAAGCTCTACGCCGGCCTTAATCAGACCCGGGGCATGGGCAACAGCAGCGATCTGCAGTTGACTCATACCTTCCCTGCGGGCTCGTTGTTGCTGACCCACAGCCAAAGCTGGCTCGAGCCCCGCGAAAACGACCGCGACGCTACGTCACTGCGGCAGGTGCGCAGTCGCACCGCCTTTTCGCTAAACCACCGGGTAACCTCGCGCAGCTCAGCGACGCTGCGCCTGGAACACAGCGCAGGCTCGGCAAGTGGCCTGGGCGCCGACCTGAGCTGGGCGTTCAACGGAACACTGCGGGGGCATCGAAGCAGTGTTCGCCTGTCTCTTTTCGACAGGCCTGGAACACGCAGCAGCGCCGGTGTCCGAAGCCGCGGCGTTAACCTTGCTATGAGCATGAACCTTGAACGCGAGGGCAGGCAGCTTGGGGTCGATGTCGGTAGCCGCGCCTCGCGTGAGGGGGGCAATGACCCTTACGCTTCACTGTGGTATCGGCGCAACGTCGACCTTGGCCCGGTGCACAGCCTGGGGGGCAGCGCGACGCTCGACAGTTACGGCACCAGCCTGGCCGCCAACGGGCGGTTTCACAGCCAGGCGCTGCAGGGCGATGCTTATGCCCAGAGTTCTTCTTTCAACAATAACCTCAGTGCTGGCCTCAACCTGGACAGCACCCTTGCGCTGGGCGACGGGAAGCTGGCCATCGGTGGCCATAACCTACCGTTCGAAGCCGGCTTGATCATCGATGTAGAAAGCGACCTGCCAGGTATGAAGCTGCGGGCCAACGATGGCCAGGGCTTGAGTGCAGTGCTGCGCCCGGGGCGCAATATCGTGCCGGTGACGGCGTTCAAATCGGGCCATGTGCGCTTCGACTTCGACGCCAAGGACGTGCCGCCCGCACAGATCCAACCCCTAGCTATCGACTACCACCTCAACCGCGGTGGGGTGGGGTACCACTCATTGAAGGTGATGCGAACGGTCACCGTATTTGGCCGGCTGCTCGATGGGCAAGGCCAGCCACTGCACGGCGCGCACGTGGTCAATGACGCCGGGCGCACGGTGGTCGAGGTGGATGGCTACTTCAGCGTTGAAATGAGTGAGTCACGGCCCACCTTGGAAATTCGCCATGGCGCGGCAGGTAATTGTCTTCTGGCGTTAACCCCGGCCGACTTCGAGCGCGAGGATGACTTACTGATTGTGGGTGATCAGCGCTGTGTGCCGAGTATGGGCTGAACCGGTTTTCAGCATGACGCTGTAGCGGGCCCGATTCCGGGGCCGATGGATGAATGTTGAGCAAGCAGAGGTTGAAGATGCACAGATTCACATTTCAGTTATCCCCCATGTTGTTCGTAGCGTTGATGCTGCCGTGGTTTGCTCAGGCCGGGCCACAGCTGGATGTCGGGGCTCTGTACGATTACCTCGAACCGGGCAAGGGCACCTACGCCAAACGCATCTACAACAGAGGGGACAGTACCGCCTTCGTCAAGGTCAGCGTGCTGGAACTGGTCTACGACGGGCAAGCCGAGCCCCGTGAAGTGGAAATCGATCAGTTGCCCTTCGATCAGCGCAGCGTTGTCGCCAGCCCCGCACGGATGATCATCCCTGCACGCGGCATGCAGGCCGTACGGTTGCTGTATCGCGGTGAGCGGGACCAGGAGCGTTATTACCGGCTGCGCTTCATCCCGGTGGTACCACAACAGGATGACAGCTTCGCGCTGGATGAAACGGAGCTTGAGGCTTACCGCGAGGAACTCAGTGCCGGTGTGCAGTTTCTGGCAGGCTTCGGCACCATTTTGATTACCAAACCTGCTGCCACGCGCTATCAGACATCGATTGAGCAAGCCGGCGGAAAATGGACCGTGCGCAACGAGGGCAATGCCACGGTACTGCTCGACAACGTCCAGGCCTGTGTACTGCTCGATGACCAGTGTGATCCTCCGGCCAAGCAGCATCTTCGCCCTGGGCGCACACGTGAGTTCGTCGAAAAACCGGGTGTCGAGTATCGCTTCGAACTGGTGGAAGGCGATGCGCGCAAAGCCATGAACTTCAAGGCAGGGTGAGAGGGCGGGCGATGTTTCGTAAGTGTGCAATGCTAGCGCTGGCTTGTGGCGTGTTCGGCGGGTCCTGGGCGCAGGCGGCCGACGTTACGCTGAAGCTGCGTTACCGCGGCGAGACCCGGCAATTTGAAAACCTGACACCCAGGTCGTCGCCTGTCTGCACTCAGCTGCCGCAGCTGTGTAGTCAGCCGCTGGCGAATCTGCTGGATGTGAACGTCGAGTACTCGAAAACAGTGGATGGCGAGGGTGCTGACGGCTTCTACCTATCAGCCCCTGTTCAGCCGACTGCGCTAGTAATGGTCCGTGATCAATCCGGTGAGCAGGTCAGCATGGACTTTGCCATCACCCACCTGGGCGGCGCAGTAACCTCGGACGATGGGTTGCCTGCGCCTACGGCGCGCACGGGCCTTGACTCGAGTGGTTGTCAGGTTGCCTTGGCCAGCGCTGCGCACCGCTTGTTTCTGTGGTCGCTGGCCAGCAGTGGGTGTTGGGCCAACCTTAACACGGCTGATGCGAGCACTTACCATGTCAGTCATCTGACGCTGGGTTACGCACTGAAGACGCCATTGCCGGCGAGCTTGAAGTCGGGTGTCTATCGAGGGCGCGTGGCCTATTCGATCGGCCCGGACAGGGATATAGGCCTGGGGGCGAGCCGAACGGTCTCCGGGCTCACTGCTGACTCAGTGGCAGTCAACATCGAGCTGGAGGTGGTGCATGACCTTCAGGTGCGCTTTGAACCGGGCGCCGAACAGGTGGCACTGGTGCCACCGAAGGGGCATGGACGCAGCCTGGCAGAAAAACTGGAAAAGGACGTTGCCTTCAGCCTGACTGCCAGTGGGCCCTTCAAAGTCTGGGCACTGTGCAGCACCGGGCTGGGTAGCACGTGCAGCCTACGGTCGGCCAAGGGCCACGGCATACCGCTGTTTCTGGCGATGACCTTGCCAGGTGTTTCATACCAGGGCCGTTCGCTCCATCGGCAGGCACTGACCTTTGGCGGGGTTGCGGACGCCATCACCCTCGAAGTTCCCCAGGAGGGAGTGACTGGCAGCCAAGGGCAGCTGCACTTTCATGTGAACCCCCGCGGCGACACCAGGCAACAGGACATGTTGTCTGGCATCGAGTATCAGGCGGTCGTGACAATTGTCTTCGATGCCAACCTATAGGATGGCGGCCGGGTGCGTGCGCCGTTCAGCACTGACCCACCGGCAATGAAAAACCGCGCTACGGCTGTTGCCCGTAGCGCGGTTTTTTCATTCCGGACGCTAGATCTAGATCATGCCAAGTAACAACAGCACCAGCAGTATCACCAGCACCACGCCGATGATGCCGGACGGGCCATAGCCCCAGCTGCGTGAGTGTGGGAAGACCGGTAAGCCACCAATCAACAGCAGGATCAGGATGATGATGAGGATCGTGGTCATGACGGAGTCCTTGCGTGGTTAGGGGTCAAGAGCCTCGGATTGCTGGCCTCTTGTTAATTCGGACCGGTGCCGCTTGCGAAAGATTCCATTTGCTCGGCACTGACCGCTTGGTCATGCCCGCCCATTCACTACCCTGATGGACCCTCCCACCCGGCAAAGCCTTGATTAGACTGGCCTGACAACCCATAAGCACAAGGCCTGCCACCATGCAAAACCGCATCATGATCACGGGCGCCGGGTCCGGCCTCGGCCGCGAGATCGCCCTGCGCTGGGCGCGCGAGGGCTGGCGTTTGGCGCTGGCCGATGTCAACGAGCCCGGCCTGCGCGAAACCCTGGACCTTGTGAGTAGCGCAGGTGGCACGGGCTTCACCCAGCGTTGTGACGTGCGCGACTACAGCCAGCTGACCGCCCTGGCCCAGGCCTGCGACGAGCGGTTTGGTGGTATCGACGTGATCGTCAACAATGCGGGCGTGGCCTCGGGCGGGTTCTTCGCCGAGCTGTCGCTGGAGGACTGGGACTGGCAGATCGCGGTCAACCTGATGGGGGTGGTCAAGGGCTGCAAGGCCTTCTTGCCGCTGCTCGAGCGCAGCAAGGGGCGGATCATCAACGTGGCTTCGATGGCGGCGCTGATGCAGGGCCCGGGCATGAGCAATTACAACGTTGCCAAGGCCGGTGTGCTGGCACTGTCGGAGAGCTTGCTGGTGGAGCTGCGTCAGTTGGAGGTGGCCGTGCACGTGGTGTGCCCGTCGTTCTTCCAGACCAACTTGCTGGACTCTTTCCGCGGCCCCAACCCGGCAATGAAAGCCCAGGTCGGCAAGCTGCTGGAAGGCTCGCCGATCAGCGCGGCAGACATCGCCGAGCATATCCACCAACAGGTCGCTGCCGGCGAATTCCTGATTCTGCCCCATGAGGCTGGGCGCCAGGCGTGGGCGCTCAAGCGGCAGTCGCCGGAGCGGCTGTACGACGAGATGGCGCAGATGGCGGTGAAGATGCGTGGCAAGGCTCAAATACGCTGATCGTAGGGTGCGTCTGTAGGGGAAGTTACCTGCCTGAGTAGGCATGTTCTGAATTGTTGCGAGGGCGTTGAATAGCCGAATAACCCCATGCAGTCTACGGCTTTCCCTGTTGCCGGAGGACCGCAGCATGTTGGTCATTGGACGCGAAGTCGGCGAAGTCATCACCATCGGTGACGATATTCAGATCAAAGTGGTGGAAACCCGCGATGGCATGGTGCGTTTTGGCGTCAGTGCGCCGCGCGAGGTGCCGGTGCACCGGGCCGAGGTGTACAAGCGGATCAAGGCGGGCGAGGTGCGCAAGGGCGATTCGGCTTGAGCCGAGTGTGCCGGCCTCATCGTGGGCTGCCCCGCGATGAGGCCAGTATTGTCAGCCGAGCAGCTCGCGCGGCACATCATGTTTGGCCAGCAACTGGCATTGCTGGCTCTCAAGGTCGAACAGGATGAACGCCTGGCCCTTGGCCAACGCCTGGCGCACCCGCAGCACGCGGGTTTCCAGCGGCGTGTCGTCGCCGTTGTCGGTACCGTCACGGGTGACGAAATCCTCGATCAAACGGGTCAGGGTTTCGGCTTGCAGTTGCTCGTAGGGGATCAGCATGGGCGGTATTCGGCTTCATTGAACAATACGCCCATGCTACGCGAAACCCGTTGGCTGTGGCTCACCCCTTGTTGCCGACCAGGCTGTCGACGGCCGGCACCCGCGTGTCGCTCTCCATCTGCGCGTCGTGCTCCAGCTGATGGCTGAAGCGCTCGAGCGAGGCATTGGCCGGGTTGGAGTCGCTGGCGAACACCGGCGGGCTCAGCAGGTAGCCCGACAGCAGGCGGCTGAGCGCGGCCAGGCTGTCGATATGGGTGCGCTCGTAGCCATGGGTCGCATCACAGCCGAACGCGATCAGCGCGGTGCGGATGTCGTGCCCTGCGGTCACCGCCGAGTGGGCGTCGCTGAAGTAATAGCGGAACACGTCGCGGCGCACCGGCAAGTCCTGGTCGCCGGCCAGTTTCAGCAGGTGGCGGGACAGGTGGTAGTCGTAGGGCCCCGAGGAGTCCTGCATGGCCACGCTGACGGCATGTTCGCTGGACGCTTGGCCAGGCGCGACCGGGGCGATGTCGATGCCGACGAACTCGCTGACGTCCCAGGGCAGGGCAGCGGCGGCGCCGGAACCGGTCTCTTCGGTGATGGTGAACAGCGGATGGCAGTCGATCAGTGGCTGGCGGCCGCTCTCCACCACCGCCTTGAGCGCAGCCAGCAGCGCCGCGACGCCGGCTTTGTCATCCAGATGGCGGGCACTGATGTGGCCGCTTTCGGTGAACTCCGGCAACGGGTCGAAGGCGACGAAGTCGCCGATCGACAGCCCCAGCGCTTCGCAGTCGGCGCGCGTGGCGCAGTAGGCGTCCAGGCGCACCTCCACGTGCTCCCAACTGACCGGCATCTGGTCGATGGCGGTGTTGAAGGCATGCCCGCTGGCCATCAGCGGCAGCACGCTGCCGCGAAACACGCCGGTGTCGGTGAACACGCTGACCCGGCTGCCCTCGGCGAAGCGGCTTGACCAGCAGCCCACCGGCGCCAACGCCAGGCGGCCATTGTCCTGCAGCTGGCGCACGCTGGCACCGATGGTGTCGAGGTGGGCCGAGACGGCGCGGTCGGGGGAGCTTTGCCGGCCCTTGAGGGTGGCGCGGATGGTGCCGCGGCGGGTCAGCTCGAAGGGGATGCCCAGTTCATCCAGGCGCTCGGCGACGTAGCGCACGATGGTGTCGGTAAAGCCGGTGGGGCTGGGGATGGCGAGCATCTCCAGGAGCACGCGTTTGAGGTAGTCGAGGTCGGGTTCGGGGTGTCGTTCAGACATGTGTACTCCTTTGCCGGCCTCTTCGCGGGGCAAGCCCGCTCCCACAGTTTGCCGCTGGGCTCAAGGGCAACAGTGAACCTGTGGGAGCGGGCTTGCCCCGCGAAGAGGCCTTCATTGATTCACGCCAACGCCCGGCTATGCGGGAACAGCAGGTCGACAAAGCGCTCCGCCGTTGGCTGCGGTTCATGGTTGGCCAACCCAGCCCGCTCGTTGGCCTCGATGATCACGTAATCGGGGTGCTCGGCGTCACGCACCATCAGGTCCAGGCCCACTACCGGAATGTCCAGCGCGCGCGCAGCCCGCACCGCCGCATCGGCCAGCACCGGGTGCAGGCGTTCGGTCACGTCTTCCAGCGTGCCACCGGTGTGCAGGTTGGCAGTCCGGCGCACGGCCAGGCGCTGGCCGGCGGGCAGCACGCTGGTGTAGTCGAGGCCGGCATCGCGCAGGGTGCGTTCGGTCTCGTCATCCATCGGAATGCGGCTTTCGCCACCGGTCGCGGCCTGACGACGACGGCTCTGGGCTTCGATCAGCGCCTTGACGCTGTGCTTGCCGTCACCTATCACCTGCGCCGGGTGGCGGATGGCCGCGGCCACCACTTCATGGCCGATCACCAGGATGCGCAGGTCTTGCCCGGGGTGGAAGCTTTCCAGCAGCACGCGGCTGTCGAAACGCCGGGCGTGTTCGATGGCCTGGCTGACTTCATCGTAAGTGGTCAGGTTGACCGCCACCCCTTGGCCCTGCTCGCCATCCACCGGCTTGACCACCACGGCGCCGTGCTCGTCGAGAAACGCCAGGTTGTCGTCAGCGTTGCCAGCCAGCTGCTGCATCGGTACCTGCAGGCCGGCGTTGTGCAGGGCCTGCTGGGTAAGGCGCTTGTCCTGGCAGAGGGTCATGCTGACCGCACTGGTCAGGTCGCTGAGTGATTCGCGGCAGCGTACCCGACGCCCGCCAAGGCTGAGGGTGAACAGCCCGGCGGTAGCATCGTCCACCTGCACTTCGATGCCACGCCGGTACGCCTCATCGACGATGATCCGCGCATACGGGTTGAGCCCGGCTTCAGGGCCGGGGCCGAGGAACAGTTGCTGGTTGATGCCGTTCTTGCGCTTGACCGCGAAGGTCGGCAGGTTGCGGAAACCCAGCTTTTCATAAAGCCGCTTGGCCTGGCGGTTGTCATGCAGCACCGACAGGTCCAGGTAGGCAAGCCCGCGGCTCATGAAGTGCTCGATCAGGTGGCGCACCAGCACTTCGCCCACACCGGGGCGGGTGCAGTGCGGGTCGACGGCCAGGCACCACAGGCTGCTGCCGTGTTCGGGGTCGTCAAAGGCCTTGCTGTGGTTCAGGCCCATGACACTGCCAATCACTGCATGGGTGTCTTCGTCCTCGGCCAGCCAGTACACCGGCCCGCCCAGGTGGCGTGGGGTCAGCAGTTCGGGTTGCACCGGTAGCATGCCGCGCGCCTGGTAAAGGCTGTTGATCGCCTGCCAGTCGGCGTCGCTCTGCGCCCGGCGGATGCGAAAGCCGCGGAACACCCGCTGCGCCTGGCGGTAGTCGGAGAACCACAGGCGCAAGGTGTCGGAGGGGTCGAGGAACAACTGCTGCGGTGCCTGCGCCAGCAGCTGTTGCGGCGCCGCCACATACAGGGCGATGTCGCGCTCACCGGGGCGCTCCTCCTGCAGCGCCTCGGCCAGGGTCGCGGGGTCCGGATAGGTGTGGCCGATCAACAGCCGGCCCCAGCCGCAGTGCAGGGCGCGCGGCTGGTCGTGGGGCTCGCTGCCATCGCCGGCCAGGCGCGCCTGCAGGCGCTCGTAGGACGGCGTCTGGCCGCGAAGCAGGCGCTGGCCGTAAGCGGTTTCATGGGGCTTCATGGGTCAGATTCCTTGTTCGCTGAGCCACAGGTTCAGCGCGGCCAGCTGCCACAGCTTGGAGCCGCGCAGTGGGGTCAGCTGGCCATGCGGGTTGCTCAGCAGGCGGTCGACCATGGCAGGGTTGAACAGGCCGCGGTCCTGGCTGGGGTCGGTCAGCAACTCGCGTACCCAGTCCAGGGTGGCGCCTTGCAGGTGTTTGAGGCCGGGCACCGGGAAGTAACCTTTTTTGCGGTCGATCACTTCGTGGGGGATCACGCGGCGCGCGGCCTGCTTGAGCACCTGCTTGCCGCCGTCCGGCAACTTGAAACGCGCCGGAATACGCGCCGACAGTTCCACCAGGCGGTAATCGAGGAACGGCGTACGCGCCTCCAGGCCCCAGGCCATGGTCATGTTGTCGACGCGTTTGACCGGGTCGTCCACCAGCATCACCGTGCTGTCCAGGCGCAGCGCCTTGTCCACCGCATCGGCGGCGCCGGGGCGGGCGAAGTGTTCGCGCACGAAATCGCCGGCTGCGTCGGTCTCCAGCAGCCACGGCGCCTGCACGGTATCGCGGTACTCGGCATGGCTGCGGTCGAAGAAGGCATCGCGGTAGGCGCCGAAGGCATCCTCGGCGCCGTCCACCTGCGGGTACCAGTGGTAGCCGGCAAACAGCTCGTCGGCGCCCTGGCCGCTCTGCACACCTTTGCAATGCTTGGCCACTTCCCGCGACAGCAGGTAGAAGGCAATGCAGTCGTGGCTGACCATCGGTTCGCTCATGGCGCGGAACGCGGCCGGCAGCTGCTCGATGATTTCACGCTCGTCGATGCGCAACTGGTGGTGGCGGGTGCCGTAGTGCTTGGCGATCAGGTCGGAATACTGGAATTCGTCGCCACGTTCGCCACCGGCATCCTCGAAGCCGATGGAGAAGGTCGACAGGTCGTCCACGCCCACGTCGCGCAACAGGCCGACCAACAGGCTGGAGTCGACACCGCCCGACAGCAGCACGCCAACATCGACGGCAGCCCGTTGGCGGATGGCCACCGCATCGCGGGTGGCGTCGAGCACACGGGTGGTCCAGCCTTCCAGGTCGAGTTCGCGCTCGTCCGGGTTAGGGCCGTAATGCAGCTGCCACCAGGTCTGGCGCTCCACTTCACCGTGGCGGTCTACCCGCATCCAGGTGCCCGGCTCGAGCTTCTGCACGTTGGCCAGCAAAGTGCGTGGCGCGGGCACCACGGCGTGGAAGTTGAGGTAGTGGTTGAGCGCAACCGGGTCGATCATCGGGTCGATGTCGCCGCCTTTGAGCAGCGCTGGCAGCGTCGAAGCAAAGCGCAGGCGCTCGCCGTTGCGCGACAGGTACAGCGGCTTGACGCCGAGGCGGTCGCGGGCCAGGAACAGGCGCTGGTTGTCGCGCTCCCAGATGGCCAGGGCGAACATGCCGTTGAGCTTGGGCAGCAAGGCTGCGCCCCAGGCGTGGTAGCCCTTGAGCAACACCTCGGTGTCGCCGTCGGACCAGAAGGTGTAACCCAGGTCCTGCAGCTCTTGGCGCAGTTCGGGGAAGTTGTAGATGGCACCGTTGAAGGCCAGCGACAGGCCCAGGGTGTTATCGACCATGGGCTGTGCCGAACCGTCGGACAGGTCCATGATTTTCAGCCGGCGGTGGCCGAGGGCGATCGGGCCCAGGCTATGGAAGCCCCAGGCGTCGGGGCCGCGGGGCGCCAGGTGATGGGTCATGCGCTCTACCGCGGCGAGGTCCGCCGGGCGAGGGGCTTGGTCGATGGGGGTGAAACGCAACTCTCCAGCTAATCCGCACATAGGTCCTTACCGGTTTTTCCGTTGGGGAATCAGTGCCCCGGATTAGGGCACCTGTAAGGAACTGACCTGAGCGATTTATGAGAGTTTTAGATCAATCTGTTATATGGGGGCGGTTTGGAGGCTGGCTTGGGGATTTTATGGGGGTAAGCGTCGCCCTCGCGGAGTGCTCGCCTTGGGATCTTTAGCGCCTTTGAGATCGAGCGCCGCCCGCGCGGCGCATCGCGGGCAAGCCCGCTCCTACATTTGTTGCAACGTGCCATGGCCTGTGAGGCCATAGTTGTCAGCCTTGTTAGCACGACGCGATTTTTCCGTTGGTGCTGCCGGCGCCCCACCTGTCTTCAGCCATGCACCAAGGCGAACAACCATGGCCTGGCTGGAACGGCGCGTTGCAACAAATGTGGGAGCGGGCTTGCCCGCGATGCGCCGCGCGGGCGGCGCTCGATCTCAAAGGCGCTGAAGATCTCAAGGCAAGCGCTTCGCGATGCGCCGCGCGGGCGGCGCTCGATCTCAAGGGCCCTAAATACCTCCCGACCTGCACCAGGCATCACCCCCTAACCCCGCCATGCCATTCCTTAAACCCGAACCCATCACTTCCCCCGAATCAACCTGCGCAACCCAAACCGATTCGGATGGCACGCCTCAGCCACCGCCCGAGGCAGCGGCAGCGGCTCACCGCTGGCCCAGGCTGCAATCAATTCACCGGCAATCGGCGCCGTGATCAACCCTCGCGAGCCATGCCCGCTGTTCACATACAACCCTGCCAGCCAAGGGCAGGGCACGTCGGGCACCTGGCGCGCGTCCTTGCCCAGCGCGGCGTAGGCCTCGGCAAACTCGGCGGGGGCGGCAACCGGCCCGACAATCGGCAGATAATCCGGGCTGGTGCAACGAAACGCCGCGCGACCTTGCAACTGCTCAGGGTCGAGCGCTGCAGCACCCAGGCGCTGGGCCAGGTCTGTGGAGATTTCATCCAGCAGCGCCAGGTTGCCCTGGTGCTCGGCCACGGTCGGCGCCAGGTCCTCACTGTGGAAGTCGAAGCTGGCGCCCAGCGTGTGTTCGTCACCCCGCGGCGGCGCCACGTAGCCCTCGGCGCACACCACGGTCCGCAGCGCCCGGCTGCCCTCGGTCGACGGCAGGCGGGTGATCTGCCCACGTATGCGCTTGAGCGGCAGTTGCCCACAGGCTTCGAAGCGCTTCACATCGGCCGCCCCCGCCAGCACCACCATCGGGGCGCTGGCCAACAGCCGCTCGCCACCCCAGGCCTGCCACAGGCCATCTGCCTTGCGCAGTTCGAGCACGTCCTGGTGGACCAGCAGGCGAATATTCGGGTGCTTCAGTTGCGCCTGGCACAACGCCGGCGGGTGCACCCAGCCGCCTTCCGGGTAAAACAGCCCGCCCACAGGCAGCGCGATTCCGGCAATCGCTTCGGCTTCCTCGCGCCCCAGGGCGCGCAGCAAGCCGCTGTCGAAGGCCGCGGTGAGCTTGCCCTGGCGCTCGGCCTCTTTGCTGTCGAAGGCCAGTTGCAGCACGCCGCAGTCGTCCCAGTCGTGCCCGCGCTGCAACTGCTGCAGTTGGCGTCGGGTGTAGCCGAAGCCAGACAGGATCATTTGCGACAAGGCCGTACCATGCGCGGACAGCTTGAGGTACAGCACGCCCTGAGGGTTGCCGGAGGCTTCGCGTGCAGGTGCGTCGTGGCGCTCCAGCACGGTCACCTGCCAGCCGCGCCGAGCCAGGCTGGCGGCAGTGCAACTGCCGGCCAGCCCGGCACCGATCACCAGCGCCTGGCGTGGGCCCTGATCACTGCGCGGGCGGTCATACCAAGGCAGGTATTGATGCGAGGATGTCGGCCCGGTGTACATGCCGCTCATCACCTCCCACTTCTTGCCGATCCCCGGCACCTTTTTCATCGCGAAGCCGGCCTCGACCAGGCTGCGTCGCACCCAGCCGGTGGTGGTGAAGGTGCCCAGCACGGTCCCTGAGTGCGACAGCCGTGCCAGTTGTGCGAACAGCTCAGGGGTCCACATGTCGGGGTTTTTGGCCGGGGCGAAGCCATCGAGAAACCACACGTCGATGGGCGCATCGAGCTGCGGCAACTGTTCCAGCGCATCGCCAATCAACAGGGTCAAGGTGACGCGCCCGTTGGCGAACGTGAACTGCTGGAACCCTGGGTGCACCGCCACGTACTGCGCCAGCAGTGGCTCGGTATAGGCGGCCAGCTCTGGCCACAGGCGTACTGCCCTGGCCATGTCGTCGTAGCCGAGCGGGTATTTTTCGACGCTTACAAAATGCAGCCGGGCGTCGGCGTGGGCGTGGGCGTCGAACAATTGCCAGGCGCAGAAAAAATTCATGCCGGTACCAAAACCGGTCTCGCCTATGACCAGGCAAGCGTGCGGGGCCAGGGCGGTGAAACGCTCGGCCAGGCGGGTTTGGCCGAGGAAGACATGTTTGGTTTCTTCGATGCCTTCGTTGACGGCGAAGTACACGTCGTCGTACTGCCGCGAATGTGGGCGGCCCTGGTCGTCCCAGTCGATCTGGGCATGCTGGAGGAGGGTGGACATGGTTGGCTCGGTTGCAGCGGATGAGCGATTTTATGTCATCTGCAGGTTTTGCGCAGGGCTACAGGCCGATCACAAATCCGCTAGTCTTGCTTATCCATTGAAGGAGCCAGTGCATGTTCGAATCCGCCGAAATCGGTCACAGCATCGACAAGGAAACCTACGAGGCAGAAGAGCCCGCCCTTCGCGAGGCATTGCTCGAAGCCCAGTACGAACTCAAGCAACAGTCGCGCTTCCCGGTGATCGTGCTGATCAATGGCATCGAAGGTGCCGGCAAGGGCGAGACGGTCAAGCTGCTCAACGAGTGGATGGACCCGCGCATGATCGACGTGCTCACCTTCGACCAGCAGACCGACGAAGAGCTGGCCCGGCCACCGGCCTGGCGCTACTGGCGGGCGCTGCCGCCGAAGGGGCGGATGGGGGTGTTTTTCGGCAACTGGTACAGCCAGATGCTGCAGGGCCGGGTGCACGGGTTATTCAAGGATGCCGTGCTCGACCAGGCCATTGCCGGTGCCGAACGCCTGGAGCAGATGCTGTGCGATGAGGGCGCGCTGATCATCAAGTTCTGGTTCCACCTGTCCAAGAAACAGATGAAGGCGCGGCTCAAGTCGCTCAAGGACGACCCGCTGCACAGCTGGCGCATCAGCCCGCTGGATTGGCAGCAGTCGCAAACCTACGACCGTTTCGTGCGCTTTGGCGAGCGCGTGTTGCGCCGCACCAGCCGCGACTATGCGCCGTGGCACATCGTCGAAGGTGCCGACCCGCACTACCGCAGCCTGGCCGTGGGCCGCATCCTGCTCGAAAGCCTGCAGGCCGCGCTGGCCGTGAACCCCAAGGGCAAGCACCAGGGCAACATCGCGCCGCTGGGGCGCAGCATCGACCAGCGTAGCCTGCTGGGCGCGCTGGACATGACCCTGCGCCTGGACAAGCACGACTACCAGGAGCAACTGGTGACCGAGCAGGCGCGGCTGGCCGGCCTGCTGCGCCACAAACACATGCGTCGGCATGCCCTGGTGGCCGCCTTCGAGGGTAACGATGCAGCAGGCAAAGGCGGGGCGATCCGCCGCGTCGCCGCTGCGCTCGACCCCCGCCAGTACCGCATCGTGCCGATTGCCGCGCCCACTGAAGAGGAGCGTGCTCAGCCCTACCTGTGGCGGTTCTGGCGGCATATCCCGGCGCGCGGCAAGTTCACCATCTTCGACCGCTCCTGGTACGGCCGCGTGCTGGTGGAGCGCATCGAAGGCTTCTGCAGCCCGGCCGACTGGATGCGCGCTTATGGCGAAATCAACGATTTCGAGGAGCAGCTGGTAAACGCCGGCGTGGTGGTCGTCAAGTTCTGGCTGGCCATCGACCAACAGACCCAGCTTGAGCGTTTCGAGGAGCGTGAGCAGATCCCGTTCAAGCGCTACAAGATCACCGAGGACGACTGGCGCAACCGCGATAAATGGGACCTGTATGTCGATGCGGTGGGCGACATGGTCGACCGTACCAGCACCGAAATCGCGCCATGGACGCTGGTGGAGGCCAACGACAAGCGCTGGGCGCGGGTGAAGGTGCTGCGCACCATTAACGAGGCGCTCGAGGCGGCATTTGCCAAGCACAAGAAGTGAGCCATGCCGCTGCGTAATGACCTGATGAATTCTTTTCCTTGGTTTTTCCCCCGGAGGCAGGCAGCAAGCCCGTAGAATCCAGGCTCCCCCACCACGGGCACGATCGAGGGTTTTATGCACATCACTTCCGGGCGCTGGGTCCACGGCCTGCTGCTGGCGCTGCTCACAGCGCTGCTCTGGGGCATCTTGCCGATCAAGCTCAAGCAGGTGTTGCAGGTGGTCGACCCGGTTACCGTCACCTGGTACCGCCTGCTGGTATCTGGCAGCCTGCTGTTCGCCTGGTTGGCGGCCAAGCGGCAGTTGCCATCGTTCGC
>Ga0213824_1001017_pt1 | contig 17959 bp, 15 predicted proteins | sample MC6MC0906MG_FD_179892 | JGI IMG/M metagenome (GOLD analysis project Ga0213824, IMG submission 179892) | Enriched soil aggregate microbial communities from Iowa State University, Ames, United States - MC6-MC0906-MG | ecosystem: Environmental > Terrestrial > Soil > Unclassified | place: USA: Iowa...
TACTTTTAGAGTCTCCATTCTATTCCAACCTTGATTGGCATCTACTCGCAGTTGCACCTCCTCACCTATTGCTTCTCTTACAGCACGAATACGAGCAATATCTAAATCAGCATTTGTACCAACCTTAATTTTAATATTACGGAAACCCGATTTTACAAATTCACTTGCATCTTTAGCCATTTCCTCAGGACTCTTAATGCTAATCACTCTTGGCACCTGTAATTCCTCATGTGCTTTTCCACCAATTAATTGATAAACTGGTTGACCAGTCATTTTCCCCATCAAATCGTAGAGTGCAATGTCCAATGCGGCTTTTGCTGAAGGGACTCCATCAATTTTTTCATTAAACTTTTTATGGATACGGTCTACTGCAAATGGATCTTCATCAATCAGTAATGGCGCTAGTTCATGTTTAATAACGTGATACGTGCTCTCCCAAGTTTCACCCGTCACATTTTGATCAGGCACAGCTTCGCCCCAGCCAACTACACCCTCATCCGTCTCGATTCTGGTAAGAATAGTTGGCATATCATCTAAATGAACATAAGAAATAACGAAGGGTTCCTTTAATTGTAAACGTGCTGCAAACACTTCAATCTTTTTTATCACGATGTAAAACTCCTTTTCGTATAAATAGTCTGATTATTTATGTTGCAAGATAATATTTATAAATAGTTGAATCGCATCAGGGAAAACATCTTCATCTAGATCAAATCGTGGATGATGATGTGGATATTGGCTTTTTTCACCACCCATACCTACAAAAACAAATGCTCCAGGCTTATGTTGTAAATAATAAGAAAAATCTTCTCCACCCATGACTGGTTCGACTACCTTAAATGCGGTATCTCCGAATTGTTCCCGTACAATCGATTCAATAAATCGCGATTGTGTTGGATCGTTGACGAGCGGAGGTGTTCCTAAAATAAAATCGATTTTTCCTTCTGCTCCAAATGCTCGGCAAATCCCTTCTGTTAAACTTACCATTTTCGTTTTAATGATTTTTACAGTGTTCGGTGTCAATGCTCTGATCGTTCCAGTTAATTTTGCCGTATCAGGAATAATATTATAAGTGGTTCCCGCTTGTATATTACCAACTGTAATGACACCCGCATCGATAGGATTGACATTTCTACTTATGATACTTTGAAAAGCTTGCATTAAATGGCTAGCTATATAAATAGGATCAATTGTTTCATGTGGCATCGAACCATGACCACCATACCCTTGAATTATAATTTCAAAATCATCAATAGAAGCCATCATCGGTCCATGTGTTAAACCTATCTTCCCTTTCTCTAAACCTTGCCATAAGTGAATGCCAAAAATAGCATCTATATCTTCCAACACACCTTTTTGAATTAATAAATCAGCGCCACTTGGGGTGATTTCCTCTGCTGATTGAAATATAAGCTTGATATTCGGCTCGATTTTCTCTCTATTTAAGCTTATCCATGTTGCAACTGCTAATAAAATCGCTGTATGACCATCATGGCCACACATATGAGCAACACCTTGCCTGTCTGAAATGTACGGTTTGTCTCCCTCTTCTTTTATAGGTAAGGCATCTATATCGGCACGTAATGCAATAGTTTTTGTTCCCTTTGTCCCTTTTATAAACGCCACTACACCTGGAGGTTCATAATCTAGAATTTCTATATCTAACTCCTCTAGTCTTTTGCGAATAAACTCACTTGTTTCGTATTCTTCACCAGAAAGCTCTGGGTATTGGTGCAGATGACGGCGATCCTCTATTGCCTTTTCTGCTAATTTTTTTATATTCATTATTTCCATTGTTAAACTCCTTTAGAAAGGTCCGTATTGTATGACTTGTGCAATAATGAGCGATATTACCGCAACTGTTACTTGAATAAGCATAAACGGAAAAATCCACTTTATCCATTTACCCCAAGGAATACCCGCAATTGATAATCCCGCCATTAAAAAACCTACTGTTGGGAATATAATATTCGACATACCATCGCCAAATTGATAGGCAAGTACGGCTGTTTGTCTTGTAACACCGATCATATCTGATAAAGGTGCCATAATTGGCATCGTTAAGGCAGCCTGTCCACTTCCTGATGGTACTAAAAAATTTAAAAATAACTGGAAGATAAACATCCCTACAGCATTTAGTGCAGGTGGAACTGAATCAAGCAATGCAGATGTGTAAAAGAGAATTGTATCAATTAATCCTGAGTTATTGAAAATCACTAAAATAGACTGAGCTAACCCAATGATAAGAGCGCCACCAACTAAATCACCTGCACCCTTCATAAATGAATTAGCAATATGCGAAGGTGATAATTTGCCAATAAGCCCCATTAAAATACCAAACAATAAAAATAAACCAGCTATTTCAGTAATGTACCAACCTAGTTTTACAACCCCGTACATCAATACGATAAAATTCAAAAGAAATGTAGCCATAACAAGCTTATGTCTTATTTCCATTTTCGAATTCCCCTGTACGAAATCACTCTCATCATTGCGAAAATTTCCATAAAAGCCGAGTTTAGGATTATTTTTTACTTTTCTTGCATAGCGATAAACATATATTGTTGCTACTGTGTATAAGACAACAAAAATGACAATTCGAAAAGCAATTCCTGAAAATAATGGCAAGCCCGCAATCTCTTGCGCTATTCCTACTGTAAACGGATTCATAACAGCTGCCGAAAATCCGACAGATGCACCAAGAATAACAATTGCAAAACCTGTAATTGCATCAAACCCTAGGGCAACAGCAAGCGGTGCAAGAATCCCTACATATACAATCGTTTCATCAGACATCCCCATTAATGACCCAGCACAGGCGAAAAACAACATTAATACTGGTATTATTAACATTTCGCGTTTTGCCATTTTTACAGATAGCATGGCGATAAAGGATTCTAATGCCCCTGTGGCTGATAGTATTCCAAAGGTACCTCCTACAATCAATACGAAGAAAATAATACTTGCTCCTTGCATCATGCCTGAATGTACACTGCTAAAAATATCCAGAAAGCCAATGGGGTTCATATCTGTAAAACTAAATGTCCCAGGTTGAATCACTTGACGTCCATTAACTTCTTCCCGTTGAAATGAACCAGCTGGAATAAAATACGTTAAAATGGATGATATAACAATAAGGCAAAAGATTAACACATAAACATTAATTCCTTTTTGTTGCTCTATTTCTTTATTAGCTATAAATTTACTCATCCGCCATCCTCCTTAGTTGAATCATTGAATAAAAACAAATTTTTATGTCCACTATCAATACGTAACATATCTCTCCAACATAAAAAGCCATCCCCTTTTTTTGAAATTTCCGTCTTATTCATTGTAATTGATAAAAAAATAAATAAAAAATTACTATTTTGAATAGTTACTATTGATAAATTTACATATAAATTCATCGGGATACATCAAAAAAATTACAAATAAAAAGAACGTTACATCCCTGCGATTTCACCAGGCAGCAACATTCTTTTCATTCTTTTCGATATACAAACTAATTAAATTGTTTTCCATGTGTCTTTAACTAAATCAATAAATGTACTTACATTACTAAATGTTTTAGCATTTTGAGGAAAAATTAAATAAGTGGGTAACTTTTTAGGGAATCGGTACAGAACTTGAAGACTCCCTTTTGTTACCTCTTTTTGAATAATAATATCACTCAACAAGGCTAGACCCACTTGTTCCATTACTGCTCTCTTAATTGCTTCCTCGCTTCCAAATTCCACTATTGTTTGTGGCTTACACTTAATTTCTTGCAGGCAACTGACAATACAGTCATCCATTCCATAGGTTATAAAGGGATAATCATCAAATATTTCCTGCACAGTACGATCCTTTATAATAAGCGGATTTCCAACCAATACTAAATCCTCTTCCTCCAATAAAATCCCCTCTACACCAGCGTAACTAGGGGATCCAGCTACAAAACCTATATCTGCTTGGTTTGAACTCACAAGTTTGGCTGTTTCTTTACTATTGGCACAAAGAAGTTTTAGGTTTACCTGAGGGTACTGTTTTAAAAACGAGCCGATAATATGTGATAAATAATAGCCGCAATAAAACTCTGGTGCAGCGATTGTCAAATGACCAAATGGCTTTTCGAAATTCTTCAAATCCTGTTCCATTTCTTCAATAATCCCAAATAATTGATCTGTATGTTCCTTTACTATTTTTCCTACTTGAGAAAGAAACATTTTCTTACCCATTCGATTAATTAAGATATGCCCTAACTCTTCCTCTAACGCTTTAATCTGTTGGCTAATTGTAGGCTGGCTATAATTAAGAATTTCAGCCGCTTTTGTAAAGTTGAGGTAAGTTGAAACAACATGAAATGTTTTCAAATTACGCAAATCCATCTCTATTCACGTCCCTGCTATATAATTAAGATAAATACATATCCTTATTAAAATTTAATTATACTTAAATCGACTATGTACGTAAGAGGTTTTTTCTTTCCAGTAAGTTATCAACCAACATAAAAACATGCTACCTATTTAGATAGCATGTTTCTTATATTTATTGAAGTGCTTTAATGCTTTGTAAGCCACCATTTTCAAGGATGGCTTTACTGATCGCCTTCCCTGTTGGTGTTGCTGCTAGACCGCCTCGTGCCGTCTCTTTAAGATTAGGACTCATAGATTGTCCAATGCGATACATAGCACCAATTACTTCATCACATGGAATACGACTTGTTACACCAGCAAGTGCCATATCCGCCGCTACTAGGGAGTTAGATGCACCCATTGCATTACGTTTGACACAAGGCACTTCAACCAAGCCTGCCACTGGATCACAAACAAGACCTAGCATGTTTTTTAATGTAATGGCAAACGCTTCTGAACATTGCTGTGGTGTACCTCCAGCCATTTCGACAATAGCAGCTGCAGCCATACCTGCAGCTGAACCAACCTCTGCCTGACAACCACCAGCAGCCCCAGAAATGGAAGCGTTATTGGCTACCACAAATCCAAATGCTCCTGACGTAAATAAATAACGAATCATTTGCTCACGAGTTGGATTTAGTTTGTTTTTTACTGCAAACAGTGTTCCTGGTACTACACCTGCTGAACCTGCTGTTGGTGTTGCACAGATTGTTCCCATTGCAGCATTTACTTCATTAGTTGCAACCGCTTTACTTACTGCATCTAATAATAAATCACCTGAAAGTGACTTTCCTTGTGCAATATAATTTTGAAGTAATACGGCATCCCCACCAGTTAAACCTGTTACTGATTGCACACCTTGTAATCCACGTTCAATTGCTTCTTCCATCACTGTTAAATTTCGATCCATTTGCTGGATGATTTCTTCACGCGTTCTACCAGTTATCAATATTTCTTGTTCAATCATAATTTCTGATATTAATTTATCTTCTTTCTCTGCTCGTTCAACAAGTTCACGAACATTATGAAATAAAACGTCCATCACGGGACACCTCCTTAGTTATTAATTTTTGAGACCTTTGTAATATATGGAATTAAAGATATTTGCTGTAGCACCTTATCCTCAATGTTTTGATCAACTTCAATCACCATCAAAGCAGTTAAACCACGTTCGATACGTGATACCTCCATATGCCCAATGTTGACTTCATGCATCGCCAAGCAATTGGCTACATTGGCAATACAGCCAGCACGATCGTCATGAACAACAAGAATAGCTGGCATACCACCAGTTAAACGTAACTTAAAGCCATTGACTTCACTGACTTCAATTTTTCCGCCACCAATTGAAATACCGACTACTGACATTTCCCCTTCATCGTCTCCAATGACAAGTCGAGCCGTATTTGGATGCTCGGTATTAGCTGTTTCAGGAATGAATTCGTATTCTAATCCTGCTTGTTTGGCATCTTCAAATGCCGTTTTAATACGATCATCAAATGTATCGTAATTTAATAAGCCTCCTACAATCGCAACATCTGTACCATGCCCTCTATACGTTTCTGCAAACGATCCATATAAATGAATTTTTGCCCATTTAGGTTGTCTACCAAATAAATCCCTTGCAACACGCCCGATGCGAGCTGCTCCTGCCGTATGAGAGGAGGAAGGCCCAATCATGACTGGTCCAATAATATCAAATACTGAAGTAAACTTCATACAAACACCCCTCTATTCTATCCGTATAATAATATTTATTTTTATTTATATCATGCTTGATAGTTACTATAAAAGTAAAGCATTTAATTTATCAACTTTCAGAAAATTACCACTACTATAATTTATAGTAAATATTTATGCTTATTTATTGTCCGTACCATATATACACAACTACGAAAGCGGCGACATTCCAATATTTCCAAATTTTATATCCTGTGGGTACGTACATTGAATGATTCATATTTAGTACGTTTTTAATAAATTTAATCCAACATTCTCTTTGTAGCATAAACAAAAGCAGTACACGTTTTGTGCACTGCTTTCTTTACGGAATAGCAAAGTAGCATGTAATTATTCTACTGAAATAATATATGGATATAACCCTTGTTTACCATCAAATAATTCAACTTCTACATCCGGATAGTTCTCTTCTATGAAAGCTACCAACTCAGAGGCAGCTTGTTCAGTTGTATCTTCACCATAAATGACTGTAACAATCTCAGCATCTTCATTGACTAAATCCTTAATTACTTTTTCAGCTGCATCCTTTAGTGCTGGTGTAGAAAGGACAATTTTTCCTTCTGCCAATGCCATAAAATCATCTTTGTGAATTTCAACACCATCAATAGATGTATCACGCACTGCATAGGTAACTTGACCTGTCTTCACATTTGTAAATGCTTCTGACATTGTTTTTTTATTTACATCAACAGCTGCCTCTGGGTTAAACGCTAAAATCGCTGCCATTCCTTGAGGAATCGTCTTCGTAGGAACTACTGCTGCATCAATTTCTAATAGTTCAACCGCTTGCTCCGCTGCCATCACTATATTTTTATTATTCGGTAAGATTAATACTTTCTCTGCACCGATTTCTTGTACAGCCTTCACGATATCTTCAGTTGAAGGATTCATTGTTTGACCGCCTTCAATGACATAGGAAGCACCGATAGAGCGCAATAATTCTGCCACACCCTCACCCATAGCAATCGTTACAATAGCATATGGATGTTTTTCTACTTTTTTAGCAGGCGTAGGGGCTTTATGTTCCTCGCCAACGATTGCTGAATGCTGCTCACGCATATTATCAACTTTAATTTTTATAAGACTACCGTATTTTTGGCCAATTGATAGAACAGAACCTGGTTGCTCGGAATGGATATGAACCTTCGCAATTTCCTCATCTGAAATAACAAGTAAAGAATCACCTAAAGGATTTAATTCATTACGGAATTGTTCTTCATTAAAAGGTTCTTTTCCTTCTTCTAAGCGAACCATTATTTCTGTACAGTAACCAAATTCAATATCAGCAGTGTTCATGAAATCTTGGGCTCTATGATGTTCTGCATTGATTAAATCATCTAGCGTCGCATCATTTTTCTCCGGAAGAGCCTCCCCCTTTAAGGAAGCTAAAAATCCTTCATACACAAATAGTAAGCCTTGACCACCACTATCTACCACACCAACTTCTTTTAAAACAGGCAGTAGGTCAGGTGTACGATCCAACGATGCCTTTGCCTCTGCTGTAAAAGCTTCCATTACGGCAATGATATCGTTTTCAGTTTCTGCTACTTCTACACCTTTTTTCGCAGCTTCACGTGCCACCGTTAAAATTGTTCCTTCTACTGGCTTCATAACAGCTTTATATGCCGTATCAACACCCGCTTGGAATGCTCCAGCAAAGCCCTTTGCATCAATTGTTGACTCCTTCTCAATAAACTTCCCAAAACCACGGAATAACTGAGATAGAATAACGCCTGAATTCCCACGCGCTCCCATTAACAAGCCTTTTGATAATGCCTGTGCTGTTTTACCAATATGCTCTGAAGCAGCATGCTCTGTTTCCTTTGCACCAGATGTCATCGATAAGTTCATATTTGTACCTGTATCACCATCTGGAACGGGGAAAACATTTAATGAATCTACATAATTTGCATTTTGGTATAGGTGATGCGCCCCCATTTGTACCATTTCAGCAAACTTTATACCGTCTAAAGACTGCATTCGATTTAGTTCCTCCTCTTAATTCGCTACACGAACGCCCTGTACAAAGATATTGACAGATTTTACGCTCATACCTAATGTTTTATCTACTGTATATTTCACTTTCGATTGTACTTGATAAGCCACTTCCGAAATTTTTGTCCCGTAACTAACAATAATGTACATATCTATATGTAAATCGTCGTCCTGTTGTCGAATTACAACACCTTTTGCGAAGTTTTCTTTACGTAAAATATCAGTTAGACCATCACGAATTTGATGTTTAGATGCCATGCCAACAATACCGTAGCATTCTACAGCAGCTCCACCAGCAATTTGTGCAAGTACATCTGTTGAAATATCAATTTGGCCGAATTCATTGTTTAATTCAATTGACATAGAAATGCCCCCTTGGCTCTTTTTGACTAAACTATATTGTAACACTTTCGTTATACAATAAGCAACCTAAGAGGGCATGAAAACGCTCTGTATCAACGTTTTACTGGCATTATATAGGATGAAATACACCTTCATCGAATAATTCATTTTTGCCATAAAAGTTGTTACGACCGTTTTGCTTTGCTTTATATAATGCTTGATCAGCTAATTCACAGCATGTTTCTAATTGTTCAATAGTTGAAATTTTGGCGTGGCACATCCCGATACTGACTGTTACGGTATCGGCTATTTTTGAATGTTCGTGACGAATGTTTAAACTACGGACCTCCTCTAAAATTTCTTCACAAACATGCTCAGCAAATTTGGATGCATGTTGGCTGACAATTACAAATTCTTCGCCTCCCCATCGTGCAGCAAACGCATTATACTTTCCAGCAATTTCGTCTAGTACAGCAGCAACCTTGATTAATGCCTCATCACCTTGTAAATGACCATAATGATCATTGAAATTTTTAAAGAAATCAATATCAATCATCATCACTGTTATGTTTTTGGCTTTATGAAGCTGCTGCCCTATTTGCGCAAGTTTGTTATTAAAAGCTCGTCGATTTGGAAGATTTGTCAACGAATCACGAAGTGCTTGCTCTGACAGTTCATTATTTTTTTCAGCTAATAATTTTGATAATTGCTTGGATTTCGTCATTTCTTCACCCAATAAAATATGTTGCGTTATAAGTTGTTTCTGAACCTTGTAGATATGATGCTGAATAACGAACCCTATTGGAAGAATAAGGGACATCGGCAGGAAAACTTTGATACTTTCACCTGATATTCCATTACCCAAATAAGCACTGATAAAAATTGCTAGTGCTGTTACTACAACAAGTGGATATATCTTACGAAAAGAAATGGCGAAAACCGTACAAATAATTAAAAACAGTACCTCATATAAAGCCGCATGTTTAAAATAATATACATCCATTACTGTGATAGCTGTAATTAACAATAAAACTATATAAATATACATAAGTAGGATCACTTCATATTTGCGCAAGTTCAAGAATGTAACATATAATTTCTTTTCTTTAATAAGTAATAAAACGGCCAAATCAATATAAAACAAAATAACATGAATCGCAATATAAGCTGGCACCATCACTCTTTCTGTTTTTGAAAAGAAAACCTCACCATAATGTATGATTGTAATGACGGCTGATACATACATTAATGACCATGCCACTGTCCGCATACGCTTCAAATTAAAATAGATCATTTCTTTACGTATAGCGAGAGCAAGTTTTTCTTGATTTTCCATACTGTCCGCTCCTATTGCAATTTAGTAAATAATATTTCCTATATTTATCGTCTAAATAATTAAAAATACAAGTAGTCTCCTTAAAATTGTTGAAAAACAATTAAAAATGGTTGCGCCTATGCACATTCATTATTTTTTTGACTTCATTAAATTCTGTTTTAAGGATACTCATTCGTAAACGATCCGCAATATGCCAGCTTTTAAACAATCTTGTCTTAAAATCCCTTCATCTTTATCCTATTCTGTTATAGGAAAAGATTGTTCTTTCATCTACTCTAAGCCATATTTTATGTAGACCTAGCTCTGTAAAACCCCAAGCAAGTATCTCTTCCATGACGGACATTCCATATCCTTTCCCAATAATTTTTATCTTCAATAGCTATCCCTAATTCGGCATTTTTATTGAAAGAATCTATATTTTTTCCCCATGCCTTGTTCAGTTATAATCACTTTTTGTTCGTATCCATTTATACGATTCATACATTTTTTAATTCAACTTATCGTTACTTCACAGCAAAATGGACAATCAAAGCCCTAAAATCAAACAGGTGAGGAAAAACTATTCTTTTTCCTCACCTGTTTTTCTATTATTAAGATTTTCACCCTTCAAGCAAAAAAGTAAGGGATTTGTTATTCATAGGACCTTAGCTCGCTGCTATACCCATTGATATAACCGTAGCCTGGTGCAAAAAATTCCCCAAAGGACGTTTCCACAACATTGTTAAACGTGCCTGATGGCTTTGTGAATGTGTAATGAATGGCACGAACAAACCCTTCATCTTTCATTCCGTTCTCTATTCTAGTCACTTTTGAGCCTTCTGTAACTGGTTTTTCAAATATATATTTGATACTATCCTTTTCATAATTAAAGGTTTGTTCCGTTTCATGATAGTCAATGAACTGATTGTTGTTCTGCACCTCAAAACGATTATTAGCCGTTTTCTTATATACACCATTCGTATATACTAGTTGCTGAAGCGTATCATTTGGCAAGAAAGATGTTGTAATAATCGGTGATTCGTTCGGTTTTATGGTAGCTAGGACTTTTTTCGGTACATAATATGTTTCCCCATCTATCTCAATCCAAGCTGTCATATTTTTTTCCGTCAATAACATTACTTCATCAAAACGCTTTAGCTCTCTTGACTTTTTACCTTTACCAATAACACCATATCGAATATAGCGTTTCTCTTGAGCTTGCACAGGTTGGAGTAATGTTACAGGAATATATGTAAAAATAAAATCTTCTCCCCATGTTCCTAGCTCTTGCATTCTAAGATATCCATTTATTTCAAGCCCTAACGATTGAAAAACAGTTCCTTTTGAATATTTCCCTCCCGCATTTCCTCCAGCCATTGGACCTCTTAAATGCCGTGCATCAGCTGTTAGCTTATAGAGTCTTTCATCTCTTTTTATTGTTTCAGCAATGCGAATATCTGTGGCATCAATATAGCCCCCTCTAATATTTCCCTCAGATGGGTACGTATAATCGTAGTATAGATTTTCACCAATAACAATATCATAACTAGGTGCCCCATATTCAAATCCTTTTAAATAATGTGTTCCATAGTTTAAGTTTGAGGCTTGACCATTGATGTTGATATAGCCAGGATTATCATAAAAAGAAGCGCGTATGTTCAGAGGTACTTTCTTAAAAACAACTAAATCCGTTGCTTGTACACGGTATCCCGAACTCATCCAATAAAACGTTTTATTGTCATACTTTTCAATATCATACACTCGGAAATAGTTGTTGCGCTTAACTGTCATCGAGCTATACGTACCATTTGCATTTTTCTTATATACTTTTACATCTTTTGTAAAGGTCATTTTTCCTGTTTGCCCCTTCACAACTTGTGCCCCATCCCACTGTACTTCCGCTTTAGATGACGATGGGTTTGCTAAAAAGGCTAAAACGATGAGCAAAGTGATAATATATTTCTTCATTTATTTCCCTCCGTTTATTTCTAATTAAATTCCTAATTTTTATTTTACCATACCAAGCCTGTTACTAATTAACTAATTCTTCTATCTAAAGCCAATGAAAGAAGAGCGACTTTTCCATATAGGCATAAGTCGCTCTCAATAAATCTACTACTATTAAAATAGACTCTTAATAAGAGTATCAAGCATCACAGGCATTTCCTTAAAGGCACTGTCTGCATGTAATCTTTCTGTTTTTTGATGGGCATCCTTACCAAAAGGACCAACATTCAGGATAGGACCTTGTAAGGCTGACATGGCTTCAAATGGAATACTATACGTATCTCCATATACAGGCGTGTTGCGCTCGAAAGCGGTCCATCCATTTGAATCATCTGAATAGTTCACGTAGCTCAAATCACAAATACCATTAAAATAATGAATTTGCTCTACTTCAATATCAAACGTTTTGGCTGTTTTCTTCATCAATTCAATCGATTGAATAACTAATGGATGATTCGATGAATTGATGGCAGGATAATAAGGTGGCGCATACAGTAATACAGTTGCTGGCGTCAGTTCTTGGCACCGAATCATTAGCTGATCCACAATTCGGATAGATTTTTCACGATCATCCCATACACTGTTTTCTAGAACCAGACGCTTTATGGATGCCACTTCCTCGGTACCTAATTTATGAATTGCGTGCTCCAAAAGTGCCTCGTAGCGCAGAACTTTCACCTCACCAACACCTTGGACCTTTTCACGCGCACAAATTTGTTGATAGGACTGATTACAAGCTGACATAGCCTCTAAAGCTACTTGCTCAAATATATCCATTACATCAGATGCAGTTCGCTTTAATAGGAACACATTGTAAAGAGCAGCTGCACGATATGGCGTTTGTGTGGAATATTCCATTTTCAAATCCTTTAATTGTAAGGAAACTGGTAATGGTGTACTTTCACCAAGATCTGTTTCACGGAATACCGGATTCCACTCCATATGCTGTGTCATATAAGAAGCAATAAAGTTCGCGGTCATCCCTTTTAATGGCTCGCCAACATGTGTCTCTTTCCCATAGAATAAGGCTGCAGGCATAATTTTCCCGATAGTTCCTGAATAGATATATTCATTTATATCAGCAGGTCCCTGTGAAAACGATGGCTCACTATTTAAAAATAGTTTATAAGATAAACCATATTGTTCACGAAGTCTGACTAGCTCCACAACTGCCGCTCGCATCCCCGCCGAATTCACTTCTTCATCAGGTACAGCCGTTAAAATTAAATTAATGGGCCATTGTTCAATGCTTGCTTTTTCGATTAATTGCATATGCAATGCAAGTCCCATTTTCATATCCATTGTTCCACGACCAAATAGATAATTACCCGATTCTAAATCAATTCTTGCGGCTTCAGGTAAATCCTTTTTGTATTTTGGCTCCATCAACTTTTTCGTTAATTCTTCCGGATAAAAGGCAAAAGGTTCAAGCTCTCCATACTCCTCTGTATGGACAGTATCAAAATGACTAATTAATACCACTGTCTCTGTCGCAGCTGGATGCTTATACAAGGCTGTTACAGCATTACGCCCTAGTCCTGCATCATGCAGCTCAATGAATTGCGGATTATCTTGAAAATAAGAAAGCGTTTGCAATATATTTTTTAATTTATAAGCAAACTCATTCTCACCTTTCGTTAGTGTTCTACTTTCCCAGCTAACAATTTCACATAACAATGCTCTTAATTTTTCAGGTGAATCCCAATAATAATTTTTCATAAAAAAGTCTCCTTTATTCGATTTTTTAAGATCGAATGCATTTCATTGTCTATCCAGTGATTCCTGTTCTGTTATTTCCAGCTCAGAAGAAACCGTATTTGTTTTACTCAATTTAACCTTGTAGAAAATCATGCATGCGATAAAGAATCCAATACCATAGAGTAAACCAATTCTTTGCGTTGGATCGAATGCTAAAAAGGCAAGGATTATCACGCAGAAGCTAATACAAAACACTGGAATTAACGGATAAAATGGCGTTTTAAATTTTAAATCCGCTGCATTTCCTCCAGCCTTTACATAACGATAGCGGAACATCAATTGAGAAGCACATATTCCCATCCAAGAAATCGTAACGGATATACCTGCAATAGACATGAGTAAAACAAATACTGCATCTGCTTCCATTACACTTGTTAAGAGCGAAAGCAATGAGAAAAGCATTGTAAAGATCAATGCATTCAAGGGCACTTTATTTTTAGTGAGACGTCCAAATAATTTTGGAGCCATTCCCTCTTTAGACATCGACCATAGCAAGCGTGTTGATGCATATAAGCATGAGTTTCCTACTGATAAAATAGCCGTTAAAATAACAAAATTCATAATACCGGCTGCATATGGAACACCAGCTAAATTCATTAACGTTACAAATGGACTTTCTAATAAGCCCAGCTCAGAAGATGGGAATATTGCAGACAATACAATAATAGAAGCAATATAGAAAACAATGATTCTAAATAGAATTGTCCGTATTGCTCGTGGAATATTTTTTTCTGGACTCTCCGTTTCCCCTGCAGCAATACCAACAAGCTCAGATCCCTGATAAGAAAAGATAACATTCATCATCGTGACAAAGATAATACTTATTCCTGCCGGGAATAACCCAGAAGGTGCTAAATTTGCAAAATGTGGTGTAGGGCGATCTGCTAATGGAATCAAACCAAAAATCGCAGCACCCCCAATAATAATAAATGCTATGACCGCAATGACTTTAATACTCGCAAACCAGAACTCTGCTTCCGCAAAACCCTTTGTTGTTAATGCATTTAAGACAAATAGAAGAACCATAAACACTGCACACCAGATCCAAATTGGCACACTTGGAAACCAATGCTGCATCAAAATCCCTGCTGCTGTAAATTCGACCCCTGCCGTTGCTGCTGATCCAACAAAATACATCCATCCTAATGAGAAACCAGCTGATGGGCTGATAAAACGTGTTGCATAGGTTTGGAAAGATCCTGTTACAGGCATATAAACAGCTAGTTCTCCAAGACAATTCATAACCATATATAATATTAAACCACCAAACAAATACCCAATTAAAGCTCCCCCGGGACCTGCCTGATTGATTGTATAGCCAACATTTAAGAATAAACCGGTCCCAATAACGCCGCCAAGTGATAGCATCAATAAATGACGACTTTTCATTGAACGGTTTAAAAGTTGTTCTCCATTATTCACATTCCATCCCCACTTTCTATATATCCCCAATATAATAAATATTCTGACATTTCAAGTATTAAAGTACCCAATCAATTTATCCCTTATAAATTGATTGGGTATTTATACATTTGATTAAAAGCGTAACGATAAACAGCTTAGTCCACCATCATGTTTTCTGAATTCAGACATCTCAAGTTCAATTGTTTGATAGCCTAAATCATTTAGTTTACGGTTAGTTTCTGGGTATCCAGCTGGTATAATCACATAATCATTAACTTGAATACAGTTGGCTGAATACTCGTGTTCTTTTGGAATGATAATTTTCTCATAGGAAGCAAAGGCCGGATGATCGATAAATTCCCCCGCAAGAACCATGCGATTTTGACCCACATAGGCGATCCCCGTTTTTAAATGGAAGAATTCTTTTAATGGGATAATCGTTGCCTCATAACCCTCTTTTTCAACAATTTCTTTAAATTGTCTTGCTCCCTCTTCATTTGTTCTGTCAGAAATACCAACATAAAATTTCTTTTCAGCCTGTAGCACGTCTCCACCGTCTAGTGTTCCAAGACCTTCAATATAATATAATTTTTCATAGAATTTCTTTACTGCTGGTTCGATATCTTCTATTTCACGATTGCGAGCCTCTGCACCTGGATTTGAAATAATCGCAAACTCAGATGTTAAAACAGCAGTGTCTTCTACAAATGTTGAATCTGGAAATGCCTCATTTGCAGGAAGCTGAGCTACTTCTACGCCACATGTTTTTAACGCTTCAACATACTTTTCGTGTTGTTCAAATAATTTCTCCAATACTGGTTTTCCTAAATCACTTGTCGTTAAACCATTTACAAAACTATTACCTGGATTTTTTACAATAACATTTTTAAACATGCATTTCGTCTCCTTTTATATCTTATATAACTAGCAATAAACATCTAGTAGACTAATTACCTTGTTATTCAGAGGGATGAAGAGCATTCCATCACTTTATCCCCTTACCACTGGACAAGTTAGACAAGTAGGTCCACCTGTTCCTTTTACTGTGATTTCATTACCTTTATATTCATAAACAATAGCCCCTGCATCAAGCAGCTGCTGTTTTGTTATTGGATTTCCTTGTGGAATTACACATACTCTTGGTGCTAGTGCTAGCACATTGCAGCCTAACGCATCATATTCATCTTTTGGTACCTCAATCAATTGAATACCTCGTTCGCTTAATAGCTGGCGGAAGAATACTGGCATTAATCGCGAATGTACGACCGCCAGATCTTTATCAACCATGCTAATAAAGGACATTAAATGTAAACATTCTGCCTCTCCTAAATCATGTGGAAGCTGTACAACAATAAATTCATCAACGATATCAGCTGTCATATCCTTTAGCTGACGAATTGCTTCATCATTTGTTCGATACCCTCTCCCTACAACAAGTGTTCGATCATCAAGCCAAACAATATCGCCGCCATCTGAAACTGCATCCCCTGCTAATTCGCCAATGATTGGGATACTTTTTTTTTGTAAAAAGTCTTTATAAATGGCTGCTTCAGGTTGTCTGAGTGTTTTACCAGATTTTAAAATAATAGCTCCCTTTGGTGTAAATTTGACTGGATCATGTGCATAAAGGGAGTCTAAACCTACATTCTCTGATTCTGGTAAATAATCAATTTTGTCAACATACTTTTCAAGAATCGCAATAAATTCTGCATATTCTCTTAGCGCCTCATCAAAATTTGGTTCTGATAAGTAATTAAATGTTTTCCATTCATCTCTAAGATGCTCCTGGCCTCGGAAAGCATCTTGTGGATGTTTTACTATTACTTGTTTTAAAGGTGCATACATTGATGAACAATAATGCATTCCTTTCACCCCTTTTCCGTTTGGTGGAAAACGTTTCCGTTAAGAGGAAAGTTTATATGAAAAATATATGTGTTTTATGCTATACTGTCAATATATTTAGAAAAATTTTTATATTCATACTGCTCTTTGCGATAAAATTGAATACTTATAATGCTTTCTTATGTAAAGACAACACTGTGATTATAGAGCTAGACGCAGACAAGGAATAAAAATAAAATAATAGGAAGGAGAGGTGGGAATGATATGCAATTATTAGTACGTGCAATGACGATTGCTAAAGTTTTAGCTTCTGAAACAAGTGAAAACAGCTTGTCCATATCAGAGCTTTCGGCAAAATGTGATTTGCCGCTTAGTACATTACATAGAATTTTAAAAGCAATGATTAAGCAAGGAATGATTGAGCAAGACGAGCAGACGAAACAATACCGACTCGGTACAATATGGATGGAGCTTGGTTTACAAGTGTATGATACGATGGATTACATTAGTAAAATAAGACCTGAATTAGAGCGTTTAGCAAGAAAAGTTGAGGAAAGCGTTTATTTAAGTAAACCTGCTGGATTAGATACGATTATTATTGAAAGAATAGACAGCGCTGCTAATCCAATTCGTATTTACGATCAGCTGGGAATTCGTATACCAATGCATATAGGTGCTGCAAATAAAGCCATTTTAGCTGCTATGCCTGTTGCTCAAGCAAAAGAAACCATGGAGCAACTCATGCCACATGAAGAAATCGCTGAATTTGAGGCACAGCTTGTTGTAATAAGACAACAAGGATTTGCCATTAGTCATGGAGAAAGAACAGCAGGGACCTCTTCTATTGCCGTCTCCATCCTAAATGGTTTTGGTGAGGTAGTAGGTGCCGTAAGCATAGGCTTTGTAAGCTTCAATGTTTCTCCAGAACATATTGAAAACCTAACAGATTCTCTAGTGGAAACTGGTAAACATGTCTCAGCTAAGCTTGGCTATCGAGGAAAATAAGATGCTTTCTCTTTATTAAGCAAAATTTAGGAATAATTTTCTGTCTGTAAAGGTTTTTTTCTTGAAAGGTTATGTGAAAACTGTTGCACTGAACGTCATCGTATGTTAAATTATTATGGTATGTGAAATACCGAACTGAAATAATAATCTTTCAGCA
>Ga0213824_1001026_pt1 | contig 17902 bp, 17 predicted proteins | sample MC6MC0906MG_FD_179892 | JGI IMG/M metagenome (GOLD analysis project Ga0213824, IMG submission 179892) | Enriched soil aggregate microbial communities from Iowa State University, Ames, United States - MC6-MC0906-MG | ecosystem: Environmental > Terrestrial > Soil > Unclassified | place: USA: Iowa...
TGATCCCTTTTATTTAATTAAAGGGAAAAGTACTGCAATTAAAAGAACCATTCAATTAGCAAGAAAAGTATGCTCTGTTAAATCTACCGTGTTAATTTTAGGTGAAAGTGGCGTTGGAAAAGAAGTATTTGCAAAAGCCATTCATGAAGCCAGCGAAAAGACAAATGCACCTTTTATTTCGATTAACTGCGGGGCAATCCCCGCATCATTATTTGAAAGTGAATTATTCGGCTATGAACGCGGGGCCTTCTCCGGTGCTGATTACAAAGGAAAAAAAGGAAAGATTGAACTGGCCAAAGGAGGTACTCTATTTCTTGATGAAATAGGGGAAATGCCGCTTGATATGCAGGTAAAGCTGCTTAGGGTACTGCAGGAGCGAAAATATTACCGGGTCGGTGGAGAAAAAGAAATCGATATCGACTTCCGAGTAATCGCCGCTACGAACAGAGATCTACAATCACTAATGAAACAAGGACAATTTCGGGAAGATTTATATTACCGATTAAATGTTGTTACTCTTCATATCCCGCCTTTAAGGGAGCGATATGAAGATATCATTGAACTTACTCACTATTTCCTAAATGAATTTTCTCAGAACTACCATCGCCCGATACATGAGTTTTCACCAGAGGTATTGCAGGAAATGCTTCGATATGAATGGCCCGGCAATATTCGTGAGTTACGTAATATTGCTGAAAGACTGGTTGTTTTCGCAACAGATGGGGTAATTAGAAATGATTATCTGCCCTTTACTAACAATAAAGCAGCCAACATGAATAACCTGCCGCTGCCATCTAATGGCAGCGAAGAAAAAAATGACACCATCAGGTCTCTGCAGGAAGAAATGGATCACCATGAGAAAAAAGTACTTGAAAAAGCCTTGAAGATTGTTAATGGGAACAAGTTAGAGTGTGCAAAGCGGCTCGGCATCACAAGGGCAACTTTATACAATCGATTGAAACGTCTTGGCATCAATTAATCTGCATCCTCCATTAAAGTTGGTATGATTTTTGCATAGTAATTTTAATATAAGAGAAAGAGGAGGAGCTCAAATGACAAACATTGAGAAAATGGTTGTTTGCCGATGTGAAGAAGTTACATATAGACAGCTTCTGACAACCGCAAATGAGCATAAATGCACAGCTAGAGAATTGAAACTAAGAACGAGGGCCGGAATGGGCTTTTGTGGCGGTCGTACGTGCCGTGTTTCGGTTGATAAAATCATAGAAAGTGTTGTTCCGAACACAGTGCCAGGTGACATCCCGTTAAAATACCAGCCTCCTGTCCGTCCAGTATCATTCGGTACGGTAGGTGAAAGCAAATGACTAGAATAATAAACCATCCCGTTCTAGGCAAATTAAATGATAGAAATTTACTTTCTTTTCAATTTGATGGAAAACCAGTTGAAGCTTATGAAGATGAAACGATCGCCGCTTCACTATTGGCGAATGGGGTAAGAAAGCTGCGAGTTCATGAAGAAAGCGGAACACCTCGTGGAATTTATTGCAATATTGGACATTGTATGGAGTGTCGTGTAAACGTGAACGGTCAAGCAAACGTAAGAGCTTGTTTAACAGTTGTAGAAGAAGGCATGGTTGTGGAAAGTGGTAACCAGCTTCCAAATATCGTCAAGAGGATGGTGGAGCAGCGATGAGAGATGTGATCGTGATTGGAGCAGGCCCTGCGGGACTAGCTGGTGCGATTGTTTGTGCCAAATATGGGCTGAGCATTACCATCCTTGATGAATTTATTAAACCAGGAGGCAGATTACTTGGACAGCTGCACCAAGAACCTTCCGGAGAATGGTGGAATGGTATCAAAGAATCCGAACGTCTTCTTAAAGAGGCTAAAAATTTAGGGGTTGATATTCGCTGTGGTGTATCTGTTTATAACTTAGAAAAAGAAGACGGGCAATGGAACGTGTATACAAACTCAGGAACATTGTCAGCAGCTTTTGTGTTAGTGGCAACAGGAGCCGCTGAATATCCCATTCCTGTTCCAGGCTGGACTCTTCCAGGTGTCATATCAATTGGGGCGGCACAAGTCATGACCAATGTTCATCGCGTTCAAGTGGGTAAGAAGGGCATCATTATCGGAGCTAATATTCTCGCTTTTGCGATTTTAAATGAGCTTCAACTGGCCGGTATCAATGTAGATCGTATTGTGCTGCCGGAAAAAAATCCAATTAGTCAAAAATCAGGGGAGCCGGAAGAAGTCTTAAAAACGCTTTTACATGCTGCCCATCTAGCACCTTCACCGCTGCTGCGATTTGGGAGCCGGTTCATGAAACATGAATGGATGAGGAAAATCGGGATTAACTTTTATCCCAAAAGCGGTGTAAAGGTAAATGGCACTCCTCTTCAACTTCGCTGTGCAGCACTAGAGATTATCGGAAAAGATCAAGTAGAGGGAGTACGAGTTGCAGATACGGATTCAAACGGTAATATTATTCCCGGTACTGAATCCGTTTACGAGGTAGACTTCGTTTGTATCGCAGGCGGCTTGTATCCACTCGCAGAACTTGCCGCTGTTGCTGGCTGCCCATTCCAATATGTTCCTGAACTTGGCGGACATGTTCCACACCATTCGGAAACGATGGAAACTCCTCTCGATGGTCTTTTTGTTGCAGGAAATATCACTGGAATTGAGAGCGGCAAAATTGCTATTGCCCAGGGAACAACAGCAGGCATTTCTATTGCCAAGCATGCCGGAAAAGGAACAGCCATTATCGACGAAGAGCTTCAACAGGCAGTATTAAACGTTCGTACTGTAAGGGAGCAAGCTTCTATTCAGTTTAATCCTGAAATTAATTATGGCAGAAGCAAGATGAAACAGCTTTGGGAAGATCATTACGCAAAAAACAACAACGAAAGATCTCAGAAAAAAATTGGATAATAAAAATCAGCGGTAACTGTGCCGCTGATTTTTTTGTATGGATTATTACCTATTCAAAGCTAAGTTGAATTCTCTCCTTTTAGGAAAATATACTCATGCAACTGCTATTCCAAATAATTATAATAAGAAAAGTGAATATTTCTAAATTTTAGAAAAATCTTTTTTATTAAGGGAGGTTAGCATTTTATATCTTTTTATTGATTTCATTGCATCAATATCTTTTTTCATCAGCGTTTCCCTCAGTCATCATTGACATTTATTTTATTCTTCGATTTTTAAATTGAACAAAGGGGTTTATACGAAAGGGGAGCATCCTATGGAGGCTAAAAAAATTTCTAATCAAACCGAAAGCGATTACACCTCAATTGTCCAGTCTTCTGCTTTTCAATCATTACTCTCAGAAAAGAAAAAATTTATTATTCCTTTTACGATCTTCTTTTTTTGTTTTTATTTTGCATTACCTTTATTAACCTCCTATTCAACCGTGCTAAACAACAAATTCATTGGCAGCATTACCTGGGCCTGGGTTTTTGCCTTTTTACAATTTATTATGACATGGGCATTATGTATGATTTACTCGAAAAAAGCAGCTAAATTTGATGAATTAGCTAATCAAGTTCTCCGTGAAAGGGGCCATAGCTGATGAATACTCCTGCTTTTCTAATGTTTCTCGGGATCGTCCTCGTAACGTTAGTCATTACCTACTACGCTTCAAAAAAGACAAAGAACGCAAGTGAATTCTACACTGCCGGCGGCGGTCTTACCGGCTGGCAAAACGGACTTGCTATCGCTGGTGATTATATGTCAGCCGCATCCTTCCTAGGTATTGCCGGTGCGGTCGCCTTAACCGGCTTTGATGGCTTTTTTTACAGTATCGGTTTCCTCGTTGCCTATCTAGTCGTTCTTTATTTGGTAGCAGAACCTTTAAGAAATCTAGGAAAATATACGTTTGCCGATATGATTGCCGCACGCTTTAATGCGAAGAAAATTCGCGGATTTGCGGCAATGAATACGATGACCATCTCAATTTTCTATATGATTGCTCAGCTAGTAGGCGCTGGTGCACTAATAAAATTATTATTAGGCTTAGAATATACAACATCTGTATTAATTGTCGGGGTATTAATGACGGTTTACGTTATTTTTGGAGGAATGCATGCAACAAGCTGGGTACAGATCATAAAAGCCATCCTTCTGATGGGCGGAACATTCATCATCTCTATCATTGTTTTTGCAAAGTTTAACTTTAGTATTACCGATATGTTTGCCCAAATGAAAACAGCTACGCCTTTAAAAGAAGCTTTCTTGAATCCAGGGGTAAAATACAAGGACGGACTGGATACACTTTCATTAAATATGGGATTAGTCCTAGGGACGGCAGGACTGCCTCACATTCTTGTCCGCTTTTTTACTGTGAAGGATGCGAAAACAGCCCGTGCTTCAGTCGTCTATGCTACTTGGATAATCGGAATATTTTACGTCATGACGATTTTCCTAGGGTTTGGCGCTGCAGCATTTGTCGGCAATGAAACAATTGTGGCGGCCAATCCTGCCGGTAATATGGCTGCGCCGCTCTTGGCAAAAGCACTCGGTGGTAATATGTTGTTTGCCTTTGTTTCGGCAGTTGCTTTTGCTACGATACTTGCCGTTGTTGCTGGTTTAGTCCTTACAGCTGCTTCCGCATTTTCCCATGATTTTTATAATGAAATTCTTCGTAAAGGAAAAGCAACTGAAAAGCAGCAGGTTAGAATGGCTCGCTGGGCTGCGATTGGCGTTTCTGTCGTTTCTATTATTCTCGCATTAGGAGCACAAACGCTGAATGTTGCCTTCCTAGTTTCGTTAGCCTTTGCCGTTGCTGCAAGCGCCAATTTACCGGTAATCATCTACACTATCTATTGGAAGCGTTTTAATACGACCGGAGCCATTTGCGCCATGATTTTTGGCTTAATTTCCGCGATTGGATTAGTGCTGATTAGTCCGAACGTATTCAGCCCTGAAGTCGGAAAAGCCATTTTTGTAGGTGAAGCATTATTCCCTTTTACAACGCCAGGAATTGTTTCCATCCCGCTCGGATTTTTAGCAGGGTACCTTGGAACCATCTTCTCCAGCCAAAAGGCAGATGTGAAAAAATATGATGAAGTTCTCGTAAAATCCAATACGGGAATGGGAATGGCTAATAAATAATGTAAAGTGGGACTGAAAATTATTTCGGTCCCACTTTTTTGAATCATTATTGATAACTTCATTTCCTTTTTCCGCTAGTTTTTCGCGTTCTTCCAGGTCTATTTTTTGGAACTTCTCCAGAATCTTTACTTCTTCTTTTATCTGAAGCAGCCTTTGTTCCCTTTTTTTGCCCACTTCTATTTTCATTTTGCCTATTATTCTGCTGTCTCCTTTTTTGGGTTTCCTTCACCTTACCTCGTTTTTCTTTTTCGACATTTGGACGACCCTTTTTATCGTCCTGGGAATTCTCTCGTCTCTCCAAGTTTTGCTTTTGGATGGTGATATTCAATTCTTTTTCAATCATGTCCAGTATGGGACGATCCGCTGATGAGTAAAACGTGATTGCCAAGCCCGTCATTCCTGCTCTGCCCGTTCGTCCAATGCGATGAACGTAGCTTTCAGCATCTTGAGGGATATCATAATTGAATACATGTGTGACCCCTTCGACATCTAGTCCTCTTGCCGCTACATCGGTTGCAATTAATAGTTGAATTTCCGCATCTCTAAATCGCTTCATCACTTGTTCTCTTTTTGCTTGTGACAAGTCCCCATGCAATTCATCACAGGAAAATCCGTTGGCTTTCAGCGCATCATAAAGTTTACTTACCCTCCGCTTCGTTCGGCAAAAGATAACGGCTAAAAATGGCCGATGCGTTTCGATTAAGTGGATGAGGCTCGCTTGTTTTGCCCGGTCTATCGTATGAATTGCCATCTGCTTCACATTTTCAGCAGGGCCTTGTGTTTTTTCTATTTGAATGTACTCGGGAGCACGCATATGTTTCGCGGCTAATTTCCGAATTTCCGGCGGCATTGTGGCGGAAAACAACATGGTTTGTCGATTCACAGGCGTTTCCCTAATTATGTCCTCTACTTCACCAAGAAACCCTATATGGAGCATTTGATCCGCTTCATCTAAAACAAGGAAGGATATTTCTGATAATCGAACCGTTTCTCTCCTTATATGATCTAACAGCCGACCAGGAGTCCCCACTACAATTTGCGGATTCCTTTTTAATTTTTTCAACTGTTTATCAACATCCTGCCCGCCGTAAACAGCTAAAACAGCTACTCCATGAATATCAGCAATCAATTTTTCAATTTCATCCGTTATTTGCAAGGCTAATTCTCTCGTTGGTGTAACGATAAGTGCTTGAACATGTGCTGCTTCTCGATTAATTTTTTCAAGAATTGGCAGGATAAAGGCAAATGTTTTCCCTGTACCGGTTTGCGCCTGGGCAATAATATCGTTACCATTCATCACAAACGGAATTGCTTGTTCTTGAATTGGTGTCGGTTTTGCAACACCGTAGCCGCGTAATTTATCTACTAATACTTTTGAAATACCTAACGATAAAAAATCTGACAAATATATCCCTACTTTCTACTTACCTATCAATTAATATTGATGGTTTATCGCTTCAATTGCAAATATATATTTAAACCCATAGTTGCCATTTCTTTTTAAAGACATTATAATCTTACCAATACCAACTTATTCAATCGGAATAGTTAAATTAAAGTATAATGGAGGGAGCTTATGAACCAACAGAGTTTTCTTATCATCCACGGATTAGGAGGGAGCGGTCCTGATCACTGGCAAACATGGCTGGCACACGAATTAACAGAGAGAAACTATCATGTATGTTATCCAACCTTCTCACATTTCAATTCTCCTGTTAGGGAGGTTTGGTTGGAGGAATTACATTCAGCGGTTAAAACAATCCCGACTGATCACCGACTCACCGTTATTACCCACAGTCTTGGCTGTATACTTTGGCTTCATTACGCAGAGATTCAAACGAAAAGGCTTGCCCAGCAAATAATACTCGTTGCACCGCCATCTCCAACCATCGTTCTATCAGAAGCAAAATCATTTTATCCTGTATCTTTGAAAGGACAGCATCTTTCGAGAACCGCTGAAGACACATTATTTGTCCATTCATCTAATGATCCTTATTGCAGTATGGAGGATGCCAAAAACTATTTAAACTTAGCCTTTCCATCTCTCGTTTTACCTAATGCAGGACACATTAATACAAATTCCGGGCACGGAAAATGGCCTTGGATGTTGGATCTATGCCTTTCGAAAGGAAAAATAGAACAAAATACGTAAAAAGGGAGAACGTCATAGTTCCCCCTTTTACATTTGAATACTCATTTCTTTTAATTTCTTTTTATCTATTTTACCAACATGGGTTTTTGGCAGTTCCTCTAAGTGAATGAATTGTTTTGGAATTTTGTATCGGCCTAATTTTGACTCACAATACATTTTTAATTCCTCATCTGATAACGTGTATGTTTGCGTTAAAACAATGAATGCGGCAACGATTTCACCCCATATTTCATCCGGCAGCCCTAGAACTGCCACTTCGTCAATTGCTGGGTGTGTAGCCAGCCACTGCTCTACTTCAAGAGGATAGACATTCTCTCCGCCCGAAATGATCATATCTTTTTTCCGGCCGACAATATAATAGAAGCCTTGTTCATCCCTCTTCGCTAAATCACCCGTATGAATCCAGCCATCCTTTACCGCTTCTCTTGTTGCCTGTTCGTGGTTCCAATAAAACGAAAAGCCATGCTTCCCTTTTATTAAAAGCTCTCCAACCTCGTTGGGTTCTGTCTCACAACCGTCTGTTTTTACCAATTTTATCGAATTAAACAGCATTGGTTTACCGACAGATCCACATTTCACTTGAGCATCTTCCGGACTTATATAAAAATTATTTGGGCCCGCTTCTGTCAGCCCGTATCCCTCTTTAAAAGCTAATCCCTTTTTCTGAAATGCATTGTAGATTTGAAAGGGACATGGTGCTGCCCCTGATAAAAAGATCTTCATAAAAGGGAATTCGTTGTTTTGAAATTCGTCTGTTTGAATAAGCATATGATACATGGTTGGGACGAGAAGAATCGTTGTACAGCGATACCTACTCAGGGATTCCACCGCTTTTTTTCCTGAAAATGGCTCACCTATTACCAATGTTCCGCCAATCATTAGGATTGGAATGCTCAAGGCATTTAATCCACCGGTATGAAACATAGGCAAATAGTTTACCGTAACATCATCCTCTGCTAAACCCCAACTTACGATTGTGTTAATGGCATTCCAGAGAATGGATTGATGACTTAACACCACACCTTTTGGTTTCCCAGTAGTTCCGCCAGTATAAATCATCGCCAGCGGGTCAGTTTCAGAGATTTTCTCTCTAAAACAATCTGTAATTGGATACGAAACCAGTTCTTCATAACTCACATCTCCTATAAAAAAGGGACTTAAGTTATTAAGTTGCTTACACATGTCTTCGAATTGCTTATGGATTCCGATTAAAACAGGTGTACAATCCTTAACTATTTCCTTTATCTCATGCATCGATAAACGCCAATTAAGCGGGACAAAAATGGCGCCAATTTTCCCGCAGGCAAACAACAAATCAAAATAGCTAATATGGTTTGGCGATAACAAAGCAATCCGATCGCCTTTTTTAACGCCCCGGACATGAAGCCAGCTCGCGGTGGAATTTGCTCGCTTATTCAATTCTTTAAATGTCCAAGCCTTGTTTGTCTTTTCATCTATAATTGCATCCTTATTTGGCGATAATCTTGCCCGATTTTCCAGCCAATCCAATTCCCAGCTCACCGACCAATCGCTCCTTCGCTACTAGATGGAACCATCTTACTCATTTTTAGTTACAGAGCAGTTACAGATGAATATTATTGTATTAAGTTTACGAATGAGAAGTGTTATCGACAAAGATTCAGGAGAAATCTACTATTTTTTGAGGATATGAACAATTTCTAGGGGATATAAACAAATTCCTTGAAGATATGAACAATTTCCTTGAAGATATGAACAATTCTTTGGGGATATGAACAATTTCCTTGAGGATATGAACAAATCACTTAAAGATATGAACAATTCCTAGAGGATATAAACAAAGTTCACAATCGAGTCATAATCACCATAAAAAAACGACCCCAAAAAGGTCGCTTAACAAACTACATCATGATACCGCCATCCACATGGAGCACTGTACCATTAACATAATTCGATTCATCTGATGCCAGGAATAGGTAGGCATTAGCGATATCCTCCGGCTTTCCTAAGCGGGCAAGGGGTATCATCTGCATCATTTGTGCCAACACTTTTTCCGGCACCTTTGCCGTCATCCCGGTTTCGATAAATCCCGGAGCTACTGCATTGACATTTATCCCTTTTCGTCCAAGCTCCTTCGCCCATGTTTTTGTCATCCCGACAACGCCGGCTTTTGTGGCTGCATAATTCGTTTGCCCGACATTCCCATAAACTCCCGATACAGAAGATGTGTTAATAATTTTTCCTCGGCCATTCGCAATCATCGCTGGTAATACAGCCTGTGTACAGTGAAAAACACCCGTTAGATTAACATCAAGTACCGTTTGAAAATCCTCAACCGATAGCTTTGACAGCATCGCATCTCTCGTAATTCCCGCATTATTAATAAGGATATCGATTTTTCCATAGGTTCCCCGAACCTTTTCGACCATTTCATCAACACTCTGACGATCCGCTACATTTACTTGAAAAAAGGTAACTTCATAGCCCTTCTCCCTGAGCTCACGTGCACGTTCTTCCCCTTGCTCCACATTAAAATCCGCCATTGCCACCATCGAGCCTTCTCGGGCAAACACCTGCGCAGCTGTTAATCCGATTCCGCCAGCCGCGCCTGTTATGATGGCAACTTTATCTTGTAATCTCATCACTTAATCCTCCAAAAATTGTGTCATTGCATTCAATAATTGAGGAAGATCATCCACTAATGGTGAATGCCCACAATTCTTTAATTCGGTAAAGACTGCCTTTTCTCCTAGGTCTTCAAGAAGTTCCTTCGTCATCTCTTTAGTAATCACCATATCACGATCCCCTTGGAGTACAAGAACAGGGACATCAATTACATCCACTTTTCCATTCCCAGCAACAAGTCCATTATCATGACGGCTGATATTAAATGTATTATTTGCATGATGCACCTCTGCCAAATTACGCTGGGTTCTCATGTCCTGAACATATTCATCATAAAGTACTAAGGCTGGTTGATTATGCGTATAAATAACAGCATTCCAAATGAGTTTCAATAATGCGGTATCATTCGTGTCATAGGCTCTTTGAACAGGGTGGGTTCGGACAAGGTCACTTTTAATCTCTTCATGCAGAGCAAAGCGCCGCGGCTCATCATTTTCATTTATTTTTCCATCGAATGGGTAGCCACGTGTCGATTCTGATGCTAATAAAACCAGCTTATTACAATACCCCGGATAATCAGCAGCAAATTGCATCGCTACCGCTCCGCCCGTTGACCAGCCTACCACAGCGAAATCCTTCAAACCAATTTCATCAACAAACAGCTTCACATCATCGGAAAAATCTTTAATGGACATGATTAGATTGTTATAGCTAGAACCGCCAAAGCCTCGTAAATCGACCGCAAAAAGCTTATATTTTGCATCCATATTATCAAGTACGAGATCCCAATGCTTCGAAGATGTCATATTTCCATGGATTAACAATACCTTTATCTCGCCGCCTTCTCTCTCCCTATAAACAAGTGTTTCTCCATTCGACAAAAGCACTTCCTTCATAGAAATGTTAACCATTTCAATCACCCTTCCCCCATTTAATAGTTGTTGCTCCCCAAGCGTATCCAATTCCGGCACTGACAAAAACGACGACATCACCATCCTTGATTTTTCCTTCTCTCAAGGCAAGCTCCAAGGACAAAATTTGATCGATTTGTCCGATATGCCCGTAGTCTTCTAGATAAATAGATTGCGCTTCGGACAAACCTAACTCTTTTAAAACATATTCATGGGCTGATTTTTTCATGTGAAGAATCGCCAAATAGGAAAGTTCTGCTTCACTATAACCACTTTTCCGTAAAGATTCGCGAATAACCTTTAAAAAATTGTCCATCGACTTTTGTTCTAAACGCTGTTTCATTCCTGCAGGGTCAAGGACATCGAGCATATTGAGCCGCTTGTCAATCGCCTCTTTCGTAATCGGATTTTTTGTTCCACCTGCAACAACCACAACATCCTCAGAAAAAGAACCGTCTGTTATAAGTTCCGTCTCTAATAGAAGGTTTTCATTATGCCCCTTTCGTAAAAGAATCGCTCCGCCCCCGGCACCAAGATTAAACATGAAACGGGTTCTAGGATTCTCGTAATCAATGAAATCAACATTCCGATATCCGCCTGCGAGCAGGACAGTGCGAATGGAAGGGTCAGCGATCATCATACTTTTCGCCACTTTCAAAGCCATGACGGTCGTCCCACATCTTAAAGCAACATCAAATGCCCAAGCATGAAAGGCTCCCACTTCTTCTTGCAGCTTGATCCCTGCTGACCAAAGCGGATATTCCTTATGTTCTTCACCAATGTAAATCACCAGATCAATTTCTAATGGATCAATTCTGGCCTTTGCAATTGCTTGTTTCGCGGCGATAATCCCCATTTCACATGTATGGTCATTAGCTCCTGGGACATGCTTTTTTTTGATTCCCATTTTTTCTTCGACAACAGGAACAGGGATACCTGCCAGTTCTGCGATCTCTTTTCCAGTCATACAATCCTCCGGAAGATAAGTTCCTGTGCTCAAAATTCCAATTTGCATCTCCATCACCTGCTCACCTAAGCTTCTTCTGCCATTTCCTGCATAAATTCCATCGCTTCTTCAATCGACTCAAATAACGTCTCACGATCCTCCTGCACATGCGTAACTTTTATTCGCCATTGTTTCCTTCCCGTTTCCTTCTCAACTGCTGCTAATTGAAACCGAACGACAAAGGAAGCAATTTGATTGATATCCACTCGTTCCACCTTCTATCCCGCCACTTTTTCTTCTTTTTTAATAGCATGTTGTTTTTTCCGTTTCCAAGAAATTGTGCTTAACGCTCCGACAATGCCTCTTGGAAAAAACATAACCACTAGAATATAAATAATGCCAAAGAAGATAATCCAGCGTTCAAATATCACATGCTCTTTTGCCAATGCTGTTAACCAATCATGGGCAAACTCAATTAGCCCCGCACCGATGATTGCACCGACTAATGTACCCACACCGCCAATAATCGTCATCAATAAAGCATCCAAGGTGATATCCATTGAAAACACACTCGTATTGACAAATCGAAGTGAGGCCGCATACAAAATTCCCGCAAACCCCGCCAATACACCGGACACCACACTTGCGGCAATTTTATAATGCAAGACATGGTATCCTAATGATTCCGTTCGCTGCTCATTTTCTCTGATGGCTTGAAGCACACGGCCCAGCGGAGAATTGGTAAACCGCTTCAAAAGCAGAAATACCGCCACCATTAGGAACAGGCTTAGCAGATAAAAATTTGTCCGGTCAATAAACTGTTCCGGAACACGAAAGGTAAACCCATCATTTCCATAGGTCATCGTCCGCCACTTTTCTGCTAAGACAAGAAAAAGTCCTGATAACGACAGAGTTAACATCGCGTAAAAATGACTTTTTAATCGAAGCGTCAGCAAGCCAACAATAAAGCTGACAATCGCTGTTAAGGCAATCGTTGTCAGCACTGCCAAAAAGAAATACCCAAGTGTTGGTTCAAACCGTTTCATAAAAATACCGATTGAATAAGCGCCAATTCCAAAAAACATCGCATGCCCAAAAGAGACAATCCCGGTAAATCCAAGTAACAGATCATAACTCATGGCAAAAATCGAAAAGATAAATATCTGTGTTAATAAAATCAATAAGTTTCTTGATTCATAGACAAACGGCAAAAGGAGCAGAAAAGCTGCTATAACTAAAATGATGGCCGTCATTCTATTTCCTTGAATCCATCGCATGGTCTCACCCCTTCGCTCCAAATAAACCCTGCGGTCGAATAATTAACACAATAGCCATTAGGAGCATATTCACTGCCAGCGATAGGTCTGGAACATAATAAGCCATAAAGGAACCGGAAAGCCCAACCAAGATAGCAGCTAACACAGAGCCCTTAAAATTCCCCATCCCCCCGATGACCACCACAATGAATGCGAGGATGGCGAATTCCATTCCCATACCGGCATGAATGACACCGGAATATGGTCCGAGCAGCACGCCGCCAAGCGCGGCCATACCGGCACCAATCATAAATACAAACATAAACACCTTCTGAATATTGATCCCAAGTGCTTGCACCATTTCTTTATTCATCACACCTGCCCGGACAACAAGGCCGATTTTTGTTTTTTTAAGGACATATTGCACACTAGCAAAAATGAGGAACCCAACTAAAATGATAAATACACGATACTTAATGATAATGATGCCGCCTAGCTCCCAGCTGCCCTTTAAATAATCCGGCGGCGATGCCGTAATTTGATTAGGTCCCCAAATAACTTTTAACATCTCAGATAATACAAGCATGAGGCCAAGGGTGATTAATATCTGCTGCACATGGTTTCCATATACCGGTTTAATAATCCACTTTTCAGTAATAATTCCGAGCAGAAATCCCATCAAAATTGCGCCAATAATTCCGATGATAAAACTATCGGTCTGCGAATAAATCCAAAGACCGCTGTACGCTCCCCAAGCAAATAATCCGCCATGGGCAAAATTCAGCACATCCATCAACCCGAAAATCAGTGTTAAACCGGCGGCCAGTAAAAAGATCAGCATCCCTGTCGCAAGGCCATTTAAGGTTAAATTGATGATCAAATCCACTAAGAAGTCCCTCCTTCCTTACGCAATCCCAAGATATTTTCGTTTCATTTCTTCATCTTCTTTTAATTGCTTCATCGTACCCTGACTCACGGTTCGTCCATCGTCAATGATGTAAAAACAATCACCCATCGTACTTGCCATCATGAAATTTTGTTCCACTAATACGATGGTTGTTTGATCTTTCATTTGTAAAATAGATTCCATTACCTTCTCCACGACAATTGGTGCCAAGCCTTTACTTGGCTCATCAATTAACAGCAGCTCATTTTCGTTCACATACGCCCTTGCGATAGAGAGCATTTGTTTTTGCCCGCCGCTCAGCAAGCCGCCCGGTTTTTTCCAAAACTTTTTCAAGTCGGGAAACAGATTTAATATCCACTCCATGCGTTTTGCCGTTTCCTCATTTTCTGTTTGAATCGCGACACGCATGTTTTCCTCAATAGTTAATCCCGCAAAAATCCCCTGATCCTCGGGAACATAACCGATGCCCTTTTTAGCAATAGTATAGGTTGGCAGAGACTGAATGGGTACTCCTTTAAACAGGACATTACCTTTCGAGGCCGGATTCAGACCCATAATTGTTCGTAATGTCGTCGTTTTTCCGGCTCCATTTCTTCCAAGAAGGACGGTAACTTCACCTTTTTTCACCCCAAAGGAAACACCTTGGAGGATATGATATTGACCAATGTAGGTTTCCACATTATCAAGTTTCAACAGATCGTTCATCGAGTTGACCTCCTAAATAGGCAGACTGCACTGTTTCATTTTTCATGATCTCCCCCGGGGTCCCATCAGCCAAAAGCCTTCCATTAAAAAGGACCATCACCGAATCCGATAAATCTAGGATCATATCCATTTTGTGCTCGATTAGGATAATCGTCCGGTTCCCTTGTTTCTTAATTCTTTTTATCACTTCTAAAATCGCCGGTACTTCCTCGAGCGACATGCCTGCTGTTGGTTCATCTAATAAAAGAACTTCCGTTTCAAGCGCTAGCAGCATGGCGATTTCAAGCTTCCGCTTTTCACCATGGGCAAGATTGCTTGCCAGCGAATCTTTTTTATCATCTAATAGGACAAGCTTGAGCCACTCTAATGCCTTTTCTTCAAATGCTTGATATTTTTTATAATGAAACAGCAATTGATAGCGAATTCCCGCCTGTGATTGGACCGCTAATCTTACATTTTCCAATACCGTTAAATTAGGGAATACATTTGTAATTTGAAAGGAACGGCCAATCCCTTCTCTTGTGCGGTTTGTCGGCGAAAATTTCGTGATATCCTTACCGCGATAATAAATTCTCCCCTGAGTCGGAGTTAATTGACCGCTAAGGAGATTAAAAAAGGTTGTCTTTCCAGCTCCATTTGGCCCGATGATCGACTTAAAGTGCTTCTCAGGAACGGAAATACTGACAGAATCCACTGCAGTATGGCCGCCAAAAGTAATTGATAAGTCGCTTGTTTCTATAAGGGTAGACATTCATTTCACCACCTAGGCTGTAAGTTTTAAAAATAAGGAAGAGGGTGACCGTGTTTTATTTGGTCTAACCCCCGTCAATCTTACTCGATATTTTTTCTTACTTGTTTCGGATTGGCGGCGCCGTTTCTTCAGGAGTCAGTTCTCTAATCAGCACTGGCACTGGATATGGAACACCGTCTTTTTTCTCAAGATTAATGGCATACAATGTCTGTAACGCTTGGTGATCTTCCGGACGGTAGGTCATTTTTCCTTTTGGTGTTTCAAAGCTCATACCTTCCATCGTTTTGATTAATTTATCTGCATCTGCATCACCATTTGTTTTCTTTATTGCTTCCACAATGGAAATAGCTGCACTCATCCCGCCTGGTGTAAACAGATCGGGAACATCGCCGTTAAAACGCTTCTTATGCTCCGCTACTAGCCAGTCGTTGATTTTATTTTTCGGCAGGTCATGATAATAAACCGTAAAGCCTTCCATTCCAATCAGCGGCTCCATTGTCGCTAATGCCGCAATATCCGGGGCACCGGTGGAAATCTTGATTCCTTTATCCTGGACTTTCATGTCAGAAATTTGCTTCCACGGTGAATTTGCACCCGCCCAAACAACAAAGAGGTAGTCGGGTTTAGCATCGATGATTTTTTGAATGTTAGAAGTAAAATCAGTCGCAGCAGGATCCGCATATTCTTCCTTCACAATCTCGGCCCCCAGCTTTTTAGCCGCTTCTTTAAAGGCAGCTACTCCATCACGTCCAAAGGAATAGTCCGGCGCAAGTGTCGCAATTTTTACGCCTTTTTTGGCAATTGCCGCTGCACCGGCAACCGCATCCTGTGAGGAATTCCGTGCAGAGTGAAAAATATACTTATTAAACTCTGAACCTGTAATACTATCAGCGACAGCTGGTTCAACCACCATAACCTTTTGATATTCCTCTGCCAATGGTAAAACCGCCAACGTGTCTGCCGAGCTGGACGATCCAACTAGAAAATCAACCTTATCTTCTTCTAATAGCTTTGTTGCTTTTTGGACGGCTACTTCAGGTTTCGTTTCAGTATCTTCAACAATGAATTCAATTTTTCTCCCGGCAACCTCCCTTTTTCCATCTGTTGCATAATCAAGCCCAAGCTCAAAACCTCTTAATGTTTGCTTTCCATAGGATTCGAGTGCTCCTGTCTTGGAGGCAAGCACACCGATTTTAATCGGTTCTTTATTTTCCGTTTTCTTCCCGCCATCTTCTTTTGGCTCTGATGATGATTTGTCAGAACTGCAAGCACTAGCAAAAATCATCATAAACATCAGTAAACCTAATAATGCCCATTTCCCGCGGTACCCCTTCACACTTTTTCCCCCTTAAACTGTTTACTTTGAAACTTGCAAAGCTTTGAGTTTATGATAGGAAAAGGAAGTTACAGGGGAGTTACAAATAAAGAAAACTCGCTGATTGGCGAGCCGTAAGGCGAAGACAGAAGCGTAGTTGCACTTATGCCTGATAGGAAAGTTATACTTTCCTATCGGCTAAGAATAGCGGGGTAAGCCCGTAATCACCGATAAGCATTAGACGAGCCGTCATGAAGGTCGCTTTTTAACTTTCATGACGGCTTAGCTGTAAAACCATAGAACCGATGGACCCGAAACTGGACAATAAAAAACAGCCCTATTTTTAAGGCTGCTCAATTGGATTAATGAAGTTTTCTGATTCAATGATCATGTTGTACATATGCCTTGTCGGCTCTAAAGGAGTTACGCCCAATTCTTCCTCTAATATCTCCGTGCATTTTTGATACCACTTCATCGCTTGGGGGCGGTTGTTTTTTCGATAGTAACAATACATTAATAAGCGATAGGCTTCTTCCCATGTGCGGTCGCGTTCGAGAATTTTTTCGCACCAATATATAGCCGCATCGTAGTTTTCGCGGCGAACCATTAGTTGCGCCATTTTTTCGGCTCCCCGTAAAAAATAAACGAGCAGACTCTCTCTTTTGCTTATACACCAATCATCATAGCGGCGGTCAGGCAAATAGTCACCTTGATAAAGGGTCAATCCTCTCTCAAGAAAATAACAAACCTTTTCGTCCTCGCATTCATTTAAACCCTCTTGTATCAGCTCCTGAAAATGAGCCGTATCCACTTCAATCACAGCATTTGGATTTAACCCATAAAACATCCCATCTCGAATAATGAAAAACGGGGCCGCTCTCGCTTTTCGCTTTGGTTCTAATACATGCAGGAGACTATTTAAGGCCACCTTGAAATCACGGTCCGCACTCTTTTTGTCTTGATAGGGCCAAAGAATTTGTATCACTTCATCTTTGGCTATCGGCTCATTCATGGTAATGAATAACTGAAACAATTCCTTTGCCTTTTCTCTTTGCCATTCCTTTTCGCTTACCTCCTTCTCACCAAGCCAAAGCCGGAATTGGCCAAGAGTCTGAATGCGAATCGAATACCCTGGATGGGATGCGAATGTGGTAACACCTAGATCCTGTAAGGTTTTTCTGACAAATGGAGTCTGGATATCCTCTTTTATACACTCAATTAACAATGGTACAAACATTTGTAAATCCCTTGGGCTAAATACTGATCTGTTATGAAA
>Ga0213824_1001031_pt1 | contig 17863 bp, 19 predicted proteins | sample MC6MC0906MG_FD_179892 | JGI IMG/M metagenome (GOLD analysis project Ga0213824, IMG submission 179892) | Enriched soil aggregate microbial communities from Iowa State University, Ames, United States - MC6-MC0906-MG | ecosystem: Environmental > Terrestrial > Soil > Unclassified | place: USA: Iowa...
TTCGGGTCGCTGAGGGTTAACTTAATAGAAACGGCTACGCATGTAGTACCGACAGCGGAGTACTGGCGGACGGGGGTTCAAATCCCCCCGGCTCCACCATTTGATCAACTAAAGACGTCCACGGACGTCTTTTTTTGTGCCTGAAATCCAACAAAATCAAGGATTTAAACGCTATCGGGCTCCGCAGAGGTTTTCTGAGTTCCAGCCGTTTGGGTATTCCAAATGGTATTCCAAGCCTTCCGGTGCTATTTTTTGGAATACCAAAACGGTGTCAGAGGAAGCTCTCATGCCTGCTCCAGCCCTTCGGCTTTCCGACCGCCAGCTCAAGGCCGTCAAGGCAAAAGACAAGGATTACGTCCTCAGCGATGGTGATGGCCTTCAGCTCCGAGTCAGGAGCAACGGCTCGATGCTGTGGAACTTCAACTACCGCGAGCCGGTAACCAAAAACCGTATCAATATGGGACTGGGCACGTACCCAGAGCTCTCACTAGCGAACGCCAGGAAAAAAGTGGTTGAAGCGCGCGAGCTTCTGGCACAAGGCATTGACCCTAAAGTGCAACGCAGTGCACAGGTCGAAGCCAAACGAGCGGAGACGGAACACACGTTCGAGAACGTGGCCACCGCCTGGTTCGAGCTGAAGAAGGACTCCGTCACGCCAGCGTACGCCGAGGACATTTGGCGGTCGCTCACGCTGCATGTATTTCCAGACCTGAAAACAACGCCGCTCTCGAAAATTACCGCACCGATGGTCATCGAACTGCTTCGCCCAATAGAAGCTAAAGGCAGTCTCGAGACAGTGAAGCGACTGAGCCAACGGCTCAATGAGATCATGACCTACGGGGTAAACTCCGGGCTGATTTTCGCTAACCCCCCTCAGTGGCATTCGGGCGGTATTCAAGAAACCAAAAAAAGAAAACATGGCCGCGCTACGACCAGACGAGCTGTCCGAGCTCATGATCGAAATCGCGAACGCCAGCATCAAGCGGATCACCCGCTGCCTGATCGAATGGCAACTGCACACCATGACCCGTCCTGCCGAAGCGGCTACCACCCGATGGGCAGACATCGACTTCGACAGACGCATCTGGACCATCCCGCCGGAGCGCATGAAAAAGCGTCGTCCGCACACCATCCCGCTGACCGAACAGGCACTTGCGTTACTGGAGGCGCTCAAGCCCCACAGCGGCCACAGGGAATACGTGTTCCCGGCAGATAGAAATCCGCGCACCCACGCCAACAGCCAGACCGCCAACATGGCGTTGAAACGCATGGGCTTCCAGGACCGCTTGGTCAGTCACGGCATGCGCTCCATGGCCAGCACCATCCTGAACGAGCATGGGTGGGATCCGGAGCTAATCGAAGTCGCGCTGGCGCATGTCGACAAGGACGAAGTCCGAAGTGCTTACAACCGAGCTGACTACATCGAACGCCGGCGTCCGATGATGGCCTGGTGGAGTGAGCACATCCAGAAAGCGGCCACTGGCAACCTGTCGGCATCTGCGATCAATCAAACCAGGGACCACAACGTCGTGCCGATACGCTGAGCGCTCACCGGACGCCGCCGGTAACCGAAAATGACTCCCCAGATGGAGTGATGGTTGATTTGGTGACAGCGGCGACACCGGCGACAACCCGCGTAATACCTGGCTTGCAGTATGGCGACAGAAGTGGCGACTGTCGCCGTTGCGCCTCTCTCTTAGAGCTTCCTCGGCCAAGCCCACGCGAGCGGGAAGGCTCCGCATTCCCTCTCGCATGGGCTCTGCGTAATTGCATCTCACTTGACCACCTAATTGCATTGCCACTGACTAGTTGTTTGCATCCGACTTGACCAGTCATTTGCATTCGCGCTGACCAGCCGTTTGCAGTTGATGTGTGTCAGCGGGCGCCACTCAGCGCGAGTGCGTCAGCCAAGCATCGAAGCACTGCAACCGACCCAAAGCGATCAACCATGACAGGTAAAAAGCGACCGAGTGAAGGCGTTCGCTTCGCGCCACGCTCGACTGGCTGCCACACGCCGTCTGGGGTGTACCTGGGCTGTTCCGAGGGATTCGACCGTTGTCACTGTGTCCGCGTACGGCCCCAATCTCTTCGATCAGCACGAGCATGGCGTATGGGCGCGCTTGGATGTCAGGGATTCATCCGTCGGGGCAACAAAACTCAGCTACCCACCTATAGATGTGCGTGATTGCAACCAATCCAAAACGGCCTGTTCGATGGGCATTGGAGTGATCGATGGCACCGCCGAAATCATTTCGGCGAGCTCAACCAGCGCAACGGTGGCAATCAATCTGAACTGCCAGGTGGGACGCAGCTATTCGCTCAACGCAAACGGCCAGCAATTCAAGCAGGAGGGGTCGCCGGATGTGCAGGTATTGCAGGCCCACCAGGTGATCGCGAAAAAGATCGAGGTGGCCTATGGGGAAGTCGTGCACCTACCGCTTCCATTTGGCGTAGATGTTGCCCTGCGCGCCCAGAAATACCTTGCGGGCGAAATGATGCCCGAGCGCAGCGTATGCCAATGGTACTGATGGCATACCACCACCTAAGCCTTTGTGAGTGTGGCGAGAACGACCTCGGATAAGGTGGCTTTGTCTGTGTGGTGCATTGGGCACTAGTTGCTCAATGCACGGTCTCGCTGCCTTCCAAGATGGCTACTGGCGTAAGTACAAGTAGAGAATCCCGGCCAAAACTACCAGTGCTATAGCAGGTGGTATTAGCCGCGCCAGCTTTGGCTTCTCATCGCTCGACATGGACGCAACATCCCCCCTTGTGGCACTACACCGAGTGCAAGTCTGCGGTTGCGTCAGCATTCCTGCAACGTAGGTTGGCTCCCCGTCGTCCGTCCAACGGTGGCGCGACTCTTTACATCGTTTACTCATAAATTTCCTCGCTTCCTATTATCGGACAATCCCGTACTTGACCATCAGCTTGGCGGAGGCACAGACCTTTTCCTGCTTACCTCAATCGCTGCCCAAGGCTGCGCTGGCCCTGGGACTCAAAAGCCTTGGGCCAGCGCAGCCTGCGGCAGCGGCTGCTACTCGATCACCGTCTCGAAACTCGTCAGGTTCAGATGACCCTTCTCCTTCTCGACAGGCAGGATCTCGGCCATCTGCTTGATATCGGAAATGTGCACATCAACCATGGCTTTCATCAGCTCACGGACTGCCTGCCCGAATCGTTCATCTTCTTGCAGTGGAAGAGGCAAGATGCCCGGCAGAAACGTTTTACCGAACCCACCATAGCCACCATCGGCACCGTGGAATGTATGGGTCGTACTGACGGTTGCCGATTGCACGGTAACGGTCACGATGTCAAACGGGGACTTGGTGGTCTCGGGACCTTTGTATAATTCCTCTCGAACAGCGACAGCTTCGACTTGAACCAGGGAAGAGGCCCCTTGGCCACAGTCTGATTGAATACGGGTAATCTTTTTCACTTTGAGTCCCTTTTTGAATTTGACGGCCACAACAGCCAATCCCTACTGCCGAAGCCCGCTAAGTTGGCGGGCTGATGGTGAAGCGGATTTTTTTACTTCGCTTCCTTCATATGCGACAAGCCTTTTTCGAACCAATCTTGCGCGCCGCCAAGGTTCCCGCAGTCGATGAGACCGATCACCTCTTTCAAACCGTTAGAAGCTTTTTCTGGAGCTAGCTCGCCACTTGCGACTGCTTCAAACACCGAATCAAGCATACGATCCATTGCATCTAGGTCGGGAGTATCTAGCAATTGCTTACGTTCGCTGAACATGGTGCCTACCTGCTTCGAGGATCCGAAAACCGTGCCTCTTCTACGGTCGCGGCCCCACGTTTAACGGCGGGGCTTGGTCGTACCTGGGCGGGATTTTCCATCGTCTGCGGGCTCAGTCGTCGCTCTCATCATCGGTAACGGTGTAGCGGAAATCGTTGCGCGTCAGCAGGTACGCAGCTGGCTTCAAGACACCGTGATCAGCGCGCACAACATTGACGGTGATGTGGATGTTGTCGATTTCGCTGATGTAGTCACTCCATAGCGAAAAAATCTCGTCTCGAAAAAAAGCTTTTGTCAATCGCCCCTGGTCTTTGGCGAACATGTGAAGTACCTTCCAAGCCGGAATCAGCGTCATCCCCGTGTGATAAAGTTCTGCAAAATGCAGTTCAAAAATAGCCGTTTCTGTCCTGTTCATATCATCACTCAATTTAGCGTTGTTAATTTAATCTAGCGTTGCTAGAACAATACAACAACGCTAGATCTGTCGCAACGCCATTTTTCGCCCGCATTTCAAGGGCATATGCCACCGTTGATTTCCAAACACTTGGGCATCGGCGTCAAGGCGTCGCCCTAGGCGTGCCCTGGTACCTTTGGCTCAAACACCAGGTACCGATTGCGCCGCTCGATCAATGGACCTTTGCCCAGCCGATGGTGTTGAAAAAGTCGACCCGGCCTGACTACTCATGCATTGATCGGTGAAAACGCTTTTTTTCACGCTACTACGTAAAATCTGAGCCCTGAACCGTCTGCGCCAAAATACGGATCTCAATCTCAGACGCGTACTTTTCTTCCGTGGAAACCGAAGCTGACTTTTTCAACAGAATCAGCCGGTCGTCACTACGGCGTGTACAGGTCAAATCGAACGCAAACGGTTGATCAGCACGAATGCAATTGACTGGTCAGTGACGATGCAAATGGGTGGTCAAGTCCATGCAATGACGCAGGCTCACATTAAAAACCGACGAACGACCACTCGGCCATGGAAAGCCACCGGCCTCCAAGGTCTTCCAGCGCTACCGATTGGCGCAAGATTCCCCCCCCAAAATCCGGTTGACCGCAAGCAAAACGAGCGCTAAACCAGAACCGTACCAGCGCTGTCCTAGACAGTACCCAGGTAGCCAGAACCTTTGAGGCTACGCCACATCGTGGTGGTTCTCCCCAAGTGCGATTAGCGTCCGGCGGCTCGCACGGTCACAGCGATGTGATGGATGCCACTTCTTCCAGAATGCCCACTGCGGCAACTCATGCCCCCTCCTGGCTGTTCTGCAGCAACTTATCCGCTTGGCCATTTCTTGCGCCAATCTTTTGCCTGTCTCTTTGCTCCCTAAAGAGACGGGCGCATCTCAACTTGCTGCAGCCCCACTCGCATGGGGCTTTGCGGCTTCCCCCCTCGTGACAATCGGCATGACAAACACCGAAGTCACCAGCAACAGCGATGCCGATGATGGTGCCGCAGCCCAAGGAATGGACTGCACCTGACTGACAGTCAGGCACGCCCCGGTCATCGCATCACTTCCTGCAACAGACTCAGGATCTCGCGGCGCTGGTCTCGTCAGCCAACGCAGCCTCCACCCGCCCACCGCTATCGGTGCTCAGGAGGCCAGATCATGAGATGCCCAAGCTCCCGGTCGTAAAGAGCCGCCCGTCCCGCGTAAATGGACAACCCTCACAGGCTGCAGGGGCCTTGATCCCTGATAACACTCAACAACCGTGGCGGGGAGAGTGAGGGGGAAATTCGAAGCACCAGGAGAATGACGATGCAATTGTGCGAAGTGTTCGACCTGCCACGGCCGCTGCTGGAATACCGGCCCGAGCCGCTGGCGTATCCGGTCGAAGCGTTGGGACAAATATTGGGACCAGCCGTCGAACGTATGGCCGAAGTCATCGGCGTGCCCTGCGCCATGGCTGCGCAATCGGTGTTGGCCACTGCCGCCCTGGTGACCCAGTCGCACGCCAATGTGCATCTCGATGGCCGTGTTTATCCGTTGTCCCTGTACATGCTGACGGTGGCATCGTCGGGTGATCGGAAAAGCGCAGTGGATCATCTGGCGCTGGCGGCTGCGCGTGAGTGGGAGCGACGGCAGTGGATGCTGTACTTGGAGCAACTGAAAGCCAATCGCGCCGCCATTCGAGGAAAGCACGACGCTCGTGAGTTATCCGACCCCGTGCCGCCTAGGTTGATCATCGCCGAGCCCACCATTGAGGCGCTGATCAAAAACCTATGCCAGGGCTTGCCCAGCATGGGGTTATTCAACGATGAGGGCGGCCAGTTTTTGGGCAGCAGCACGATGAGCAAAGAGAACCAACTCAAGGCCATAACCACCCTGTCAGCGCTCTGGGATGGCAGCCCGATAGACCGAGCGCGCTCCATGCCAGGGGAAAGCCTGCGCGCCTATGATCGTCGCCTCAGTCTACATCTGATGCTGCAACCTTACCTGGCCAACCAGCTACTCACAGACAGGATGATCAATGGCCAAGGCATCCTTGGGCGTTGCTTGATCAGTTGGCCCAAACGCCTGGTGGGGCAGCGCTTGTACAAGGCCGTCGACCTTACGCGAGATGCCAAGATTCAGCGCTACCAAGCGTGCATCACCGCCTTGCTGGATAAGCCGCTGTCGCTGTACAAGGATGGTTCACTTAAGCCTGGCAGACTGGAATTGACACCCAGCGCTCGCACTGCCTGGATTGATATTCATGACACCATCGAGTGCCAATCTGGTGAGTTTGGCGAGCTGGCCGGCATTCAATCCGTCGCGGGGAAAGCAGCAGCCAACGTGCTGCGTATCGCCGGGGTCTTGGCGGTGATTGAAGACGCGAATGTGGTGAGCGAAGCCCATATACAGCGCGCCTCGACGCTGATGGATTACTACCTGGCAGAGATTCAGCGCCTGACAGAACAAGAGCCTATCAACACGTTGCGTGAGGAAGCGGATCGCCTGCTGCGCTGGCTGACGCAAAAAGGCTGGAGCCAATTTACCGTCCGCGACCTTAATCGTAATGGCCCTCGCTTTGCCCGCAAAAGCAGTCATCGCACCGTTACGCTGCTGGTCGAATTGATCTCACATAGCTGGCTGGACTCTCATGACGGAAAGACCTTCGAGGTGCGCCATGTTCCGCCTCAATGACGCGGTGCGCCGTTACCAGGCTCAGCATCAAACACGACCTGCATTGCGGTGTGTCGCCACTTCTGTCGCCGCCGTGTCGCCATGCTTCGGACCAGCAACTACAACGGTTGTCGCCAGTGTCGCCGCTGTCGCCACACCCGCCTTGGGTCCGACAGATATAGGCCTGCTGATCCACCAACTGCGCGAAGAAGGAGCAGTGCTGCGGCACCAGCAAAATGCCCTGCTGATTCAACCCACACATTGGCTACAAGTGGACAAGATCAGCACCCACTGGAAAGCCGTACTGCGCTTTCTGCAAGACAATGAAAACGGTGAAGCAAATGGCATTGGTCGGCCGGCGTGACGGGCGCAACTTTGGCTACGGCCGACAGCTCAGCTATGCCGGCCCACAAGCGCTGAAAGATATGTTTGCCGGCGGACACTTCGCTACGGTCAAAGCACACAGTGATCGTTGGCAAGCCTTTGTGAAATGGTGCCGGTCTGCGGAAGGTCCCGGTTATAACGATTCCCGCCAGATAGACCGCAGTACCTTGAACAGCTACGCCGCACACCTGTGCCAACAAATCCAACAGGGTGAAATCTGCATCGCCACCGCGCAGAACCGCCTGAGCAGCGTCAACCGTACTCTCGCCGCGCTACGCGGTGATCAGTACGTGAAAATCGCCAGCCCGAGCAAGGCACTCGGTATGCAGCGATCAAGCGTACGCACCCGAGCACCGGATGGCCAAGACCACCAACAACTGAGTAGAGTGATTAAAGCGCTTCGCCAGCAGCAAAACGACCGGGTTGCCGCGATTGTATGTTTGGCTCGTGCAACCGGTATGCGCCTTCGTGAAGCTATCCTGGCGGATCTGCCACGCTTACAAAGTGAAGCGAAGCGATTCGGTCGCATCAATATTCAGGACGGTACCAAAGGCGGCCGGTCCGGAGCTGCGGCGCCGCGATGGGTTATGGCTGATAAAGAAGTGAAGGCGGCGTTGCAGATGGCCTGTCAAGCCTCAACGACCGGTAGCCGCAACTTATTGCTCCAAGGCGAAAGCTACGCGAATTTCCTGCTACAGACGGTGCGGCCCGCCCGTGATTTACTACAGAAGCAGGGGCTGAGGGGGTTTCATGAGTTGCGAGCAGCCTATGCCTGCGAGCGTTACGAGCAACTCACGGGCCACTCAGCTCCGGTCAATGGTGGTCACTGTTATCGCCTGGACCGCGACCTCGATCAACGGGCTCGACAACGGATCAGCGTTGAGCTCGGACATAACCGGCTCGATGTGGTTTCGGCTTACATAGGAGGTCGGGCATGACTAAACCATTCGATATGGCGCTGTTTTTAAGCGGAGCGCTGACCGGATCGACAGCCACACAACATCGACACCTACGGCAAGCCCGAATTATGCAGGCGGCCATTCAACAACGGTGGCACCGCGACAATCCTTGGAATTGGCAGCTCAAACATGTGCACTGGTTTCTGCATCATCATCTCAAGGATAGCTCCGTGCCTACCAAGTATTACTACCGTCTCACTGCATCGCTGATCCTGAGACGGATAGGCAAAACATCGCTATACATTCGATGTGAGGTTAACTGATGGTCCTGATCTAGAAACTATGTAGCCGTTATAGAGAGAGCTTTGACAACGCGATATCTAGCCAGAATAATGGCTCGATATTCTATACTTCAGCCCAACACACACTTTCCAGGAAAGCATACGGATGAGCTTTAACGAATCAGAAGAAAGGCTAGGTGAACTGACACGCAAAACTTTTTTGTCAATGTGGAGCTATCAAAATCCTCATTATGCCAAAGGAAAAGAGCTATGCGATGCCCTGGTAGTGTTTGGTGACGATATGATCATAATATCGGACAAATTAATTCGGTTTGATGAAAAAGCCAGTTCGGACGTCGCTTGGAAGCGCTGGTATAAAAAAGCCATAACTGGAAGTATTCGTCAGCTACGCGGCGCCCTTAGTCAAATAACAAAATTCCCTCAAAACATTTTCTGTGACGTTCATGCCTCATCACCATTTCCACTAAAAATTCCTAGCCCTGAAAAGATGCGCGTACACCTCATAGCCGTGGCTAATGGTGCTGAGAACATTTGCCTTGAGTCTCTAGGGCACCCAGGATTACGTATAGACACGCAATGTAATGTTGACAGTACTTTTATGACTGTGGGCACCAAATACCCCGAATTTATTCATATATTTAGTAAAACCTCACTTGAGGCAATTTTCGATTGCTTTGACACTACTAGAGACTTGATAGATTACCTTCGGAGAAAGCAGGAGGCACTGAGCGAGCCCGAACGGTTCTTGATTTGTGGCGAAGAAAATCTAGTCGCTGCTTATGTGTGTAGTCAACCAGGAAATGGAGATTTCCATATACCTAGTGAGACCTTTCATACCGTGCAAGGTGTAAAATTGATACCAGCGGGACTGTGGAATATGTACATGGAAAGTGAAATAAGAGCAGAGCGTAATAGAATAAGAGCACCCTCATATACAATTGACAACTTAATCAACCACATAGCAACTGAATTTAACTCCGGCTCATTAATCGTAGGGCAAGATAAGCCGTTCTCACACCATGAAAAATATTTCAGAATAATGGCTTCCGAATCCCGCTTAAGCCGTCAAACTATTAGCGCAACCTTGCAAGATATTATCAGTGAAGATCCGTCAACATTTTGGTGCAGCATATCCGAATCAAAAGACAAACCTGGATTACTATATCTATGGTTAGTTTATCCAATTATACCTAAGAGCGTTACAGATGAACAACTTGAAGAGTTCCTTTGCACACACTTGAGAGATCATATAACTGTAGCACTTTATAAATTCCCCTACGCCAAATACATCTTTGGTATTTGCCTTCCAAATACCGCATCAGACCGAAATTCACACGGATTCCAAGTATCCTCTGGAGAGTTCAGGTCTTCAGAATTAAAAGAGGAAGCAGACAAACTTGAACGAGAGCAAGGGATTTTGGCTCACATCCAAACCTACAATATCATGAGCCAAAGATTATAGAATAGGCGCCACCCTTGGTTAAACATTAATGATGAGCCCACACACTAAACAAAAAATGCCGGCAACCAAATAACAGTTGACCTGTCATTAGCTAACGAAACCCAGCCATCTCAAGATGATTTTGGCATACTCACTACTTAGTGCCTGTTATAAATTTAGTTCACCACACTGCAGAGCGGCGAAATAACTTTCCGTGCCATTCATATAAACTAAAGCTCCCTTACCACTGTGACTTCTATTACGAACCCACACAACCAATCGACAAATTCACAGTCAACCATGCTGACTGGCTATGCAATTGCGTCAGAGTCAACCGCCCCAGTTTTGAGCCCCAAACGCTCCAGTTCGGATATGATTATTGGGCTCAGCTTAAAGAGGTCCCACTCGAAAGACTGAAGCACTTCTTTAAGACTTTTAACATCGTTGGACTCCTCAACCAGAAGCTTTTGGATCTCCGCCGCAGCAATACGAGACAAGCCCAATTCCAACAAAGCCTGCCCGGTAACAGAGCTTATTCCTAGCTCCAGCGCCATGGAAAAATCAAAAATCCGCAGAGCCTTTTCAGGGGATCCGGCCTTGTGAAATGCGTGTCGTAACAAATCGACATACGCCTTACCCATTTGTACGAGCTGAAATCTTATCAGTGACTCTATAGTATCAAACGTTTTGTTGATGACTTGATTCTTATTAATTTCCGTCTTCGAACTAGCCCTGATTCTGGCTCCAGTTCTCCGCATAGCCTCTTTATTCTTTAACTCCTCATCCAACGCTCTTTGCGCATTAGAAACTTCATAACTTATAATAACGGGGTATGGCAACCCTTCCATCCATCTAACAGCGATGGGCGCTACGTAATTCCCAAGGTTACCCTTCCAGCCTTTTATTAGCTTGTACATTAAGTTAAAGATATACATATAGTGTTTAAATGATTTATCACCAAGCTCCGCTGGGCTCAGCGGAATGAGCTTTCCTTCTTTACCAAGCCTAATTTGCTCCTCAAAATATAGCAGCAAACCATCTAGAGCAAAGATATCTAACGTCCAACTCAAATTCAAAACAGCATCAGGAATAGAGATTGCAATAGACGCTTTTTCTGCAGACTCACACATATTTTTGCTATCAAAATAACTTAGTTCCGGAGCAGTCCTGAGAATAAAATCGTCCAAACTCCCATGTCTTGCTTTTGAAACCAAAAGACCAGCACACGCTATAACCTGCCTTATCTTTTCATCCCTTGGATCGACCTTACCTAACTCTTGATTTAAAGCAGATATTACTAGTTTAGTTTCGTTGTTGATTGTCTTCCCTAAAGCGGGCTCTATTTGAAACGGAGTTTTTTCATCAAGAGGTCTTTCATCCCAATTATCATAATCCACCAAGAAGACATTTCCGACAATATCGTCGCACATTCTTCCAGCCCTACCTGCAAAATTCCAAAGGAGGGCCGGTTCAAGAGAGGTTTTACCGCCACGCCCCCGTTTTGGGGTATTGATAAAAACGTTACGCGCCGGAAGATTTATGCCTTGAAATAGAGTGGTGGTGCATACCAAAAAATCAATTGTACCTTTTTTGAATGCTATCTCAATTGCCTCCCTTAAAAGAGCAGGCATCTGTCCATAGTGAAAAGCCACTCCATTCTTAACCATTTCGATAAGTTGGTAGTCAGGATGTATATGATCTTCGATAAATTCGACAAGATCTAAATTTGATTTAGATTGATGTTTTTTCTTCACTTGACTCGCTTGTGAGATTATCGCCGCTAACGTCGCGGCTTCGCTTGGAGTTTTAGCGTAAATCAGCGAACTTCCAGACTGCCCTAGCTTGATAGCGACAGCGGCTAATAAGGAGATGGAACTGTTAACTGAAGGCGTGAAGTTAATGTTACCTATAGGATGAGCAAGACCACTATCAATGAGCTTAAAATCAAGCGTCGTCTCGCCAAGAACTTTAGATACTATGATCCTATTCTGAAGTACGGGCGACACGGTAGTACTTGCCTCTCGAACATTCGGAATGGCAAAACTTTCAGTCGCCTCCTTAAAACCTTCGGCCCCTGGCGCTAGCAGTACTATATGTGGCGCCTTCTCTCGATGGAATGCCTGCTCAATACAATCTTGAAGTATAATTCCTCGCGATCCGTCGGAAAGATTCTGCGCTTCATCTACCACGATCAGATCGAATGAGGCACTGGTGCCAGCCAAGAGAATCTGAAATCGCTCTTGGGTCAAAACAAATATTTGTTTCTTCGAGTCCATAAAGGTTGGGATTTCGGAGATACGTATTTCTTGATTATCCTCTAGCCGCTTCTTAAGTTTGTTAAGAACCTCTGAGAGAAGGGCTCGGGTTGGTGCTATATACACACACATGAATTCGTCGTCTTCAATAGCACGCCTTGATAGGTGCTCAATTACCAAAAATGACTTTCCTGCGGAGGTTGGTGCGGAGATTGCGAGGTCATCGCCATCTCCAAGCGAGTTCCATATTTGCTTTTGATAATCAGTGAGTGCAACCGTATGAGTACCCACCGTAACGCTATTAAGTTCACGAATGAGGTTACGTTGTAGAATGCTGGTCAGACTGCTTCTTTTCGCATTAAGCTTTAGCTCTGTGTAGGCAGCGCTAGGAAGATTTCCGAGCTCAGTGAGAATTATTGCTGTTCTTTCTAAAACCTCAGGTGTCGACGCGATAAGTGCCGAGTTCAAAGCAATATTTTGCGCAATAGAGACATGCGCACTGTCCTGAGAATGGGCGAGTACAGAAGCGCAGTAGAGAAGCTTGTCGAGTTGAGCTGCATCCGGCCTAGACGTGCATAAATAAATATCTTCTGGCAAGGTCGTCCCAGCACCGAAAGTCTGCAAATTAATCAGCGCATCGGTGAAGTCTTTCGCTTTGAGTAGACGCTTTGAGAGTTCGGTGGCAAAGCTACTCATCTTCGAACTCCATATCTTCGTCGTCTATTAATTTTTTACAGTCACTATTTGTTCCTTCAATTCCTATTGCTCTGTAAAACTCTTCACGTAGCACGGCGACATCAGGAACTGCGACGAGATAGACCACACATTTTGCAGCAGTTACTCCATGTTTTTCTAGCTGATTCGAGAGATTTTTCTGATGCCTATATCGATCAGCGGAGTATAAGCTTGCAAAATGTTCTTCATGCTTTCGAGGATCGCCATCATCTACGGGTATGGTGTTTGCGAACAGTTTATTTTCCGAGTAACAAATAACTCCGATGGAGCGCTCTCTTTTTGGAAAGTCTTTTGTTGAGTATGGGTTCAGAAACTCAAGCAATTGCTCTCGCTCCTCACCTTTCAATACATCCAGATTACCTACATCGCCTATCAGTGCGTACTCTCTCAAGTACTGCTTCTTATTAGAACCAAAGCCTGCCAAAGATTTTGCGTAGTCCCTTCCACCAGAGCTCGCCGTAGAAGTCACTTTCGACTCTAGAAAAAAAACCGTTAAAACTCCTCCTTCAAATCGCGCATGAATTCCATCCAATCCATGTACCGGCATATTATGGGAAGTTTTTAGGGACATTTTTGAAACGAGCTGTGCAGCACCAAGATGATGAAGAGCAACACTGTAAGCAAGAACCTCCCCAACTTCACTTGCTCGTTCAGGATAAGCGGAACGGAATTCAATGAAAGCGTCCTTAACAGCTCTCATCATTTTTGGCACAGCTCTAAGACTTGAGTTCTTTGCCTTACTCAACTCTAAGTAGAAAGCATCACGCCTCCTTCGACTCAAGACATAGTCCATCGAAGCGCTCGATAGATGGTCGGCAAGTCCGTCAATATCTGGAATATCTTCGTTAAATCTCAGATGAAGAAGCCTCAGGGACGGATGCTGTTCCTTCTCTTCTGGTGTCTCAGTTAGGCAGCCGATAACCTTATCAAGGTCTGAGTCGTTCAGTAGCTTCTCTAAGGCGAGACCAATTAGAGTAGCGTCAGGGCTATCGCTCACCATGCTTTCCTTGCATTGAATTCTATTTCCTCGCAGATCGTTGAGGCATCAGGGCTACCGGACATGCCTGCTCGATGGTAGCAAAACGATAGCGCGCAAGCGATACCGCTGCTCGCCATAACCTGTGCTAGGTCCGAAGGCATTACCTCTACATTTCAAAACTCCGCATCACACTGGGCGACCGCTTTTTCAATGTCATTTGCAAGCATTGAAAAATGCTTCTAGGGCGCGTTTTTTGATAGTTGGTATTCCAAACAGTATTCCTACAAACATTTGAAAATAGGATTTACGATATAAATCAATTGGATATAGCACCGTTTCAACTTACCCCGGCCCCACCAATTCGAAGCATCAACAGAACCCGCCTAGTGCGGGTTTTGTTGTTTCTAGGGTTTGGAAAGCCCGACAGGACGGACCTTCAGAATTTTCCTTCAAGCTACCGCGCCCTTGATGAACTGGCGCAACCCCCGCCACAACGCTAACTTCCCCCAGTCGCTGCTCATCAGCGACCGGCTTTGACAGGCCGAAAAGTGTAACCTTTCACACCCCTTGATAAGACGGCATGCTTGACGCACTCCGCCTCGTTCATGGCGGCTGTGCGTGGGGCATCTTCGGGTGCGCCGGGTTCCTACACTTCCGGTCTGTCAACCCGCGTACAGTTGCCACCCATTCCTGTTTGACAGCAGGGGGCGGTAGCTCCTTAAACAGTGTGGGAGCTTCATTATGAAAAAGATCACCCCCAATCCGCCCTCCGCAACCCTCTTCACCCTCGCCCCAGACATCACCCCCGAAACCCTGCTAATCCAAGCCAGCGAAACCCTCGCCTCCTTCAACGCCATGACCACCGACCTGGCTTTCGAACTCGAGGGCGCACACCGTCACAAGCTGCTGGCCACCCAGCAACTGGTCGTGCTGGGCGAACTGCTGGTCGAGCGCGTGCTGGTCCTCACCCAAGACACACAAACATTCCAGTAACAAAAAGGCCGAGACGCGTTCAGCGACTCGGCCTTTTGTTGTGCGTCTGGAATCCCGCCACACTTGCGATTACCCTGCTCTCCTCTATCAGACATCCGGAAGTCCGATACCCGTGTTCAAGCCACTCGCCGCTCTCGCCCTCGCCTGCGCCCCTCTGCTCGCAACCGCCGCCGACCTGGCCGGTGTCTGGACAGGCACCTTGGGCAAATCCGCGATCACCGTCTGTTTCAACGGTGCCCACGGCGCCAATGGCAGTTATTACTACCAACGGATCCTTACGCCCATTCAACTGACCCAAGCCAACGCCAGCGAGCCCTGGGTGGAAGAAGGCCAAACCGGTTTCTGGCAGTTGGACGACCCGCAGGGCGATACGTTGACCGGCACCTGGAGCAAAGCCTTGGGCGGCAAAGGCCTGGTGCTGACGCTCAAACGTGCGGACTCGGACAGTTGCGCCAGCGACACCTACAACAACCCGCTGGAGGCGACGCCGCCTGCGGTGAAGGTCGAGAAGAAGACCTTCGCCGAACACGCCTATCAGGTGAAGACCCAAGGCGGGCAGGTCATCCTGAAACTCGAGGGCGACGGGGAAGCCATCGATAAGATCAACCGGGATCTCGCACGCATGGCCATCAATCCGGATGGCCAGACCGATTTTTATAGAGAGCGGCGCAACTCACTGGACCTGGGCGGCAGCACCACGACCAGCGAGATCACGGTGGAACCGTTCTACTGGTCATCACAGTGGATCACCGTGCGTTTCTATCGCTGGTCGGCGGGGTACGGGCGCGGCGGAATCAGTTGGGGCCTGCACAGTTGGAACCTGCAAACCGGTGAAAAAGTCGACCCTTGGACGTGGTTGGGCGGCCATGAGGAATGGGACACGCCCTATTCGGGCCAGGTCAAACTGCCGGCCGCTTTCAGCACCTGGTTGGCCAAGCAGACCACCACGGATGAAGGATGCCCGGCCGTGACCAGCTATTCCTCGTTCGACTTGAGCTTCAACACCCAAGGGCTGCAACTGTCGACACCCGCTCAGGGCGATGGCTGCGATAACGAGCTGAGCTTCACTTGGGAGCAACTGCAGCCCGTGCTGAGCCCGCAAGGTCAAGCCGCACTGCCTAGCTTGATGGCTCCCTGACCGACCTTACAAAAAACCAACACTCGTTCACGAAATATTCAGAAACGCCCACGGATACTAGCCCATTGCAATGACCGTTCCCCCGGACGGTCCTCCTGCCCTGGTAGCCACACTCCATGACGCGCCCTGCTCCCCTGCTGCTCCTGCTTGCTGGTCTGTTGTTCTTCTTTGCCCTGGGAAACCATGAGCTGCAAGGCTCCACCGAAGCCCGCGTCGCCGGGATCGCCATGGCCATGCACCTGGACAATAACTGGGTAGTGCCCCAGTTGTTTCGCGAGCCCTTCCTGGAAAAACCGCCCCTGAGCCTGTGGATAGACGCCGGGGCGATTCGCCTGTTCGGCGGCACCACTTGGGCGGTACGCCTGGCCTCGGCGTTTGCCGGGTTGTTCAGCGTGATGCTGCTTTACACGATGCTGCGCCGGTTCGGACGACCGCAGACGCTGGCGTTCAGCGCCGCGTTGATTCTGGCGACCATGGCTAGCTACTGGAGCAATGTGCGCGGTGTCGGTGAGGATTCGCTGCTCACCCTCGGCGTGACCACCGCGTTGCTGGCGTTCTACCAAGCCGTACGACCCGACCGCCAAGGTTCCAGCACAGGCGCATGGGCACTGTTTACCGCCGGGATGGTGATCGCTACCCTCAGCAAAGGCGTGCTGGGCCTCGCCATGCCGGGCATTGTGATTTTCGCGTACCTGGCCAGCACCAGCCTGATGGACAAACGCCTGCAGATTGGCGACTGGCTCAAGCCAGCGCTGTTTACCTTGCTGGCGCTGGTGCCGCTGATGATCTGGCTGGGGTTCCTGTTCCAACGCGGCGGCATGCAGGCGGTGGCCGAAGTGTTGCTGACCAACAGCGTCGGCCGTTTCAGCGGCTCGTTTGTCGAGGCCGGGCATTACGAGCCGTTCTACTACTACATCGCCAAGCTGCCCGAGGCGTTCCTGCCGTGGAATATTCTGGTGTACCTGGGTCTGTGGCATTTCCGCAAAAGCCTGGTGCACAACCGCTACCACCTGTTCTTCAGCGTCTGGCTGGTGGCACAGTTCACCCTGCTGACCCTGGCGTCGAGCAAACGCACCGTTTACCTGATGGCACTCGCGCCAGCCGCCGCCGTCCTGGCAGCGGAATATGCGCGGGTGCTGCTGGACTGGCTGAAAACCCACAAACCCGCGCTGCACAAGCATCACAAAACGGTAGTGGGCAGCGTGTTCACTCTGGCCGTGGGGTGCTACCTGATCGCCGCCTTCTGGTTCGCCCCCAGAGCGGATGTGCGCCAGTCGTTCGTACCGGTGATCAGCCAGGTTCAGACGTTGAAAGATGAAGGCAGGGAGGTGGTGCTGTACCGGCCCAACGAGCGCATCGCCGGGGCCAGCGTGTTTTACCTGCAGGCCTATTTACCGATTCTGCAAACCGAGGCCGAGTTGCACAGTTACCTCGGCGCCAAGCCCGGCAACGTTGCGCTGCTGGACCATACCGATGACCTGGCGGCCCCGGTAAAGGTGATCAAGCAAATGTCGATCAATCGCCAGCCTTACTACTTCGTGGAGCAGTAAGGCCAGCGCAGGGCATCAGTGCTTGGTGACCTTGTCCAGGTAACCCATGGCAAACGCCGAGATCACAAACGTCATGTGGATGATCACGTACCACATCAAGTGCTGCGGATCGACGTTCTTGGCGTCCATGAAGATGCGCAGCAAGTGGATGGAGGAAATCGCCACGATGGAGGCCGCCACTTTCATCTTCAGCGACGAAGAATCCATGGTGCCCAGCCAGTTGAGCTTTTCCTTGTTTTCATCGATATCCAGCTGCGAGACAAAGTTCTCGTAGCCGGAAATCATCACCATCACCAGCAAGCCACCGACCAGTGCCATGTCGATCAACGACAGCAG
>Ga0213824_1001042_pt1 | contig 17739 bp, 14 predicted proteins | sample MC6MC0906MG_FD_179892 | JGI IMG/M metagenome (GOLD analysis project Ga0213824, IMG submission 179892) | Enriched soil aggregate microbial communities from Iowa State University, Ames, United States - MC6-MC0906-MG | ecosystem: Environmental > Terrestrial > Soil > Unclassified | place: USA: Iowa...
CCCGCCAGGCCGTGAACAACGATGCCCAGCGCATCCTCGACATGTTCCGCGACCCCTCCACCCAGGCGGTGTACAGCCTCGACCGCGAAATGGGCATGCAGGTGATGGAAGGCCTGTTCCAGGACGAATCGGTGCGCATGGCGTCCATCGGCCACCCCAACGAAACCATGCTGGCCGAAAAGTCCCGCCCGCTGCGGGACATGTCCATGCGCTGGCTGACCGACCCGATCCTTGGCCAGGAACGCACCTACACCACGCAACTGGTCGGCCGCGGCCCCTACAGCGAATACTACGGCGACCTCAGCATTACCCTCGATACCTCGTCCTACGGCGAAGACTTCCTGATCAATGCAGTGATCATCTTCATTTCCGGGGTACTGCGCGCCTTGGCCATGGGCCTGGTGTTGTACCTGGTCTACCACTGGCTGCTGACCAAACCGCTGTCCAAGATCATCGAGCACCTCACCCAGATCAACCCCGACCGCCCAAGCCAGCACCAGATACCGCTGCTCAAGGGCCACGAGAAGAACGAACTGGGCCTGTGGGTCAACACTGCCAACCAGCTGCTGGCGTCGATCGAGCGCAACACCCACCTGCGCCATGAAGCCGAAAACAGCCTGCAGCGCATGGCCCAGTACGATTTCCTCACCGGCCTGCCCAACCGCCAGCAACTGCAGCAGCAACTGGACAAGATCCTCGTCGATGGCGGCCGCCTGCAACACCGTGTGGCGGTGCTGTGCGTGGGGCTGGACGACTTCAAGGGCATCAACGAGCAGTTCAGCTACCAGGTCGGTGACCAGCTGCTGCTGGCCCTGGCCGACCGGCTGCGCGCCCACAGCGGCCGCCTGGGTGCCCTGGCGCGGCTGGGCGGCGACCAGTTTGCCCTGGTGCAGGCCAATATCGAGCAGCCCTACGAAGCAGCAGAACTGGCGCAGAGCATCCTCGACGACCTGGAAGTGCCATTCGACCTCGACCACCACCAGCAAATCCGCCTGCGCGCTACCATCGGCATCACCCTGTTCCCGGAGGACGGCGACAGCACCGAGAAGCTGCTGCAGAAAGCCGAACAGACCATGACCCTGGCCAAGGCCCGTTCGCGCAACCGCTACCAGTTCTACATCGCCAGTGTCGACAGCGAGATGCGCCGCCGCCGCGAGCTGGAAAAGGACCTGCGCGAAGCCCTGCCGCGCAACCAGCTGTACCTGGTGTACCAACCACAGATCAGCTACCGCGACCACCGCGTGGTCGGCGTCGAGGCGCTGCTGCGCTGGCAGCATCCAGAGCTGGGCATGGTGCCGCCGGACCAGTTCATTCCGCTGGCCGAACAGAACGGCAGCATCATCAGCATCGGCGAATGGGTACTGGACCAGGCTTGCCGGCAACTGCGCGAATGGCACGACCAAGGTTTCAGCGAGCTGCGCATGGCGGTCAACCTGTCCACCGTGCAGCTGCACCACAGTGAACTGCCACGGGTGGTCAACAACCTGCTGCAGGCCTACCGCCTGCCGCCACGCAGCCTGGAGCTGGAGGTGACCGAAACCGGCCTGATGGAAGACATCAGCACGGCCGCCCAGCACCTGCTGAGCCTGCGCCGCTCCGGGGCGCTGATTGCCATCGACGACTTCGGCACCGGCTATTCGTCGCTCAGCTACCTGAAATCGCTGCCACTGGACAAGATCAAGATCGACAAGAGCTTCGTCCAGGACCTGCTGGACGACGATGACGACGCGACCATCGTTCGCGCCATCATTCAGCTGGGCAAGAGCTTGGGCATGCAAGTGATCGCCGAAGGCGTGGAAACCGCCGAACAGGAAACCTACATCGTTGCCCAGGGCTGCCACGAGGGCCAGGGCTATCACTACAGCAAGCCGCTGTCGGCCCGTGAGCTGACCAGTTTCCTCAAGCAGGCGCAGCGTAACCAGGTTTCGATGCTCTGAGCCGATTGGCCCGGTTACAGGCTGTGACCGGCATTTACATGAATTGCACACCCGCCCCTTTACAGCAAATGCAAATCTTTCGCATGATGTTGCGGTTTCGCGTGCCCCGGCGCACGGTCTACCCCTTGGTCCAACCACACGACGCAGGAAAACCAATAATGATTCGAATGCCTCTGGCCTCCGCCAGTCTGCTGGCCATTGCCATCGCTCTCGCCGGTTGCGGTGAAGGCAAGGACGACAAAGCCGCCGCGCCGCAAGCTCAGGCACCTGCCGCCGCCAGCACCACCGCTGCTGCGCCAGGGGCTGTCGACGAAGCCGCCGGCAAAGCCGTGGTCAAGCACTACGCCGAAATGGTCCATGCCGTGTACAGCGACTCGCTGAGCACCGCCAAGACCCTGCAGGGCGCAGTCGATGCGTTCCTGGCCAAGCCCAACGACGAAACCCTGAAAGCCGCCAAGCAAGCCTGGGTCGCCGCGCGCGTACCGTACCTGCAGACCGAGGCCTTCCGCTTCGGCAACACCATCATTGACGACTGGGAAGGCCAGGTGAACGCCTGGCCGCTGGACGAAGGCCTGATCGACTACGTCGACAAGAGCTACGAGCACGCCCTGGGCAACCCGGCTGCTGGCGCCAACATCATCGCCAACACCGAGATCCAGGTGGGCGAAGAAAAGGTCGACGTCAAAGACATCACCCCTGAAAAACTGGCCAGCCTGAACGAGCTGGCTGGCTCCGAGGCCAACGTTGCCACGGGCTATCACGCCATCGAGTTCCTGCTCTGGGGCCAGGACCTGAACGGCACCGGTCCAGGCGCTGGCAACCGCCCGGCATCCGACTACCTGGAGGGCCAAGGTGCCACCGGCGGCCACAACGACCGCCGCCGTGCCTACCTGAAAGCGGTTACCGACCTGCTGGTCACCGACCTCGAAGAGATGGTCGGCAACTGGGCACCGAACGTCGCCGACAACTACCGTGCCAAGCTGGAAGCCGAACCGGTCAACGACGGCCTGCGCAAGATGCTGTTCGGCATGGGCAGCCTGTCGCTGGGTGAACTGGCGGGTGAGCGCATGAAGGTTTCGCTGGAAGCCAACTCGCCGGAAGACGAGCAGGACTGCTTCAGCGACAACACTCACTACTCGCACTTCTACGACGCCAAGGGCATCCGCAACGTCTACCTGGGCGAGTACACACGCCCGGACGGCACCAAGGTCAGCGGCCCGAGCCTGTCGTCGCTGGTAGCCAAGGCTGACCCGGCCGCCGATGCCACCCTCAAGGCCGACCTGGAAGCCACCGAAGCCAAGATCCAGGTGATCGTCGACCACGCCCTCAAAGGCGAGCACTACGACCAACTGATCGCAGCCGACAACGCGGCCGGCAACCAGATCGTGCGTGATGCCATCGCGGCCTTGGTCAAACAGACCGGCTCGATTGAACAGGCCGCCGGCAAGCTGGGCATTGCCAACCTGAACCCGGACACTGCGGACCACGAGTTCTGATCCTGCTGTAGCGCTCCATCGCAAACGCCCGGCCTAGTGCCGGGCGTTTTCATTGGTAGGCCTGGTAAAACGCTTCCTGCTGCCTGGGTTATACGCAAGTGCTCATCCTGTCGCCCTTCAAGCAAGCCAAACAGGAGGCAAAGTGCTGCAGATTCTTGATGTCTGGGGCGAAGGCCGAATCGTCCAGCGTGTAAATGGGAGGGACCTTGTTACCGGATTCACCCATGCCTATAACCTGAACAAGGCGGGCCAGCTCATCTCCAACGGCCCGTTTACGGGTAGGCATATTCCCAACCTCATTGCCGTATACGAATACGATGCTCCGGCCTTCCCCCTCGACGATCATGCAGTCCCTCACGTAACGCTGATGGGCGCTCCGATCACCCACCCTGTGGCCGAGGAAATCTGCCGGGTTCTCGCTCGCCCCGGCAAGGTCTACCTGTACGACCCCAACGAAACCGACCGCAAAATGTTCGAGGCCGTTGCCTTCGCCCAGGGGCTGCAGCCAATGGGCCGCTTCGCGTCCGCTGAACTCCCGCCCCCTTTCAACGAGATCACCCTGCTCGCTGCCTACGTCTACCGCGCTCCAACGGCCCCGTTACCGCGCCCGGAAATCCAACAGTAGAAGGAAACGCCCCATGGCCAGCCTCACCTACCTGCGCTCCATCGCCAACAACACACCCTACACGCTGAGCCTGATCGACGGTGAAAACCGAAGCCAAAGCCTGGCAATAGGCGCCCAGCAAGCATGGAACGGCTCGCTTGCCGTGCCCTGGATCGGCAAATCGAGTGAAAACCACAAGGCCTTGCGCTTGATCCTCGGCCCGGATGCCGAGACCAACATCTGGGTATTTCAGGATTACTGGCAGCCCGCGCACAAGGATGCAATCAAATGCCTCACCGCCTCATCCATGGAGTACGCCAGCGAGGAAGTCATCGAGGTCCCAGGCGACAACCGCGATGGCGGTAGCAAGAACCTGATCATCAGCCTGGTCAACAGGGAGTTCAAACTGTTGATGGCGTGAGCCCCCTTGGCAGCGACGATTTCATCAAGCAAACGCAAATTGCTCTTATTCAATGATCCTGGGCCTGCTAAGCTTGCACGCCGGTTTTTCGCTCACGCCCAGGATCCTTGATGTCCTCGTCGCTGTTCCGACTCTCTCCTCTGCTGCTGGCCTTTGCCCTCGCCGCCTGTGACGACGCACCGCGTTTCACCCAAGCCGAGCCTGGCGAAGCATTGTCGGCCGGCAAGGCGACCGTGCAGCGCGCTGACCGCAACGCCTATTCCCTGCCTTCGGCCAACCTCTCGCCCGAGCGCCGCGTGGATTTCGCCGTTGGCAACAGTTTCTTCCGCAACCCCTGGGTGATCGCCCCGTCCACCACCACCGCACGTGATGGCCTGGGCCCGCTGTTCAACACCAATGCCTGCCAGAACTGCCACGTTCGCGATGGCCGTGGCCACCCGCCAGCGCCGGGTGACAGCAACGCGGTGGGCATGCTGGTACGCCTGTCGATCCCCGACCAGCCCTACCTGGCCAAGGTGATCGAGCGCCTGGGCGTGGTACCGGAGCCGGTGTACGGCACCCAGCTGCAGGACATGGCCATCCCCGGCGTGGCGCCCGAAGGCAAGGTGCGGGTCAGCTACACCAGCGAAACGGTGGCGTTCGAGGACGGCCATCAGGTCGAACTGCGCAAGCCTGCCCTGCAGATCACCCAGCTCGGCTATGGCGTGATGCACCCCGACACGCGGTTCTCGGCGCGGGTCGCCCCCCCGATGATCGGCCTGGGCCTGCTCGAAGCCATCCCCGAAGCCGACCTGCTGGCCAACGAAGACCCGGACGACCGCAACCACGATGGCATCCGCGGGCGAGCCAACCGGGTGTGGGACGATGCCCAGGGCAAGACCGTGATCGGCCGCTTCGGCTGGAAAGCCGGTCAGCCCAACGTCAACCAGCAGAACGTGCACGCCTTTGCCGGTGACATGGGCCTGACCAGCACCCTGCTGCCCCACGACGATTGCACCCCCGCACAAACCGCCTGCCTGGCCGCGCCCAACGGCGACGGCGCCAATGGCGAGAAGGAAGTCAGCGACAATATCCTGCGCCTGGTGACGTTCTACACCCGCAATCTGGGCGTACCGGCCCGCCGCGATGTGGGCGCGCCGCAGGTGCTGGCGGGCAAGAACCTGTTCTACCAGGCAGGCTGCCAAGGTTGCCACACACCGCAGTTCACCACTGCTGCCGATACTACCGAACCAGAACTGGCCAACCAGGTCATCCGCCCCTACAGCGACCTGCTGCTGCATGACATGGGCCCTGGCCTGGCCGACGAGCGCACCGAATTCGCCGCCAACGGCCAGGACTGGCGTACCCCGCCACTGTGGGGCATCGGCCTGAGCGAAACAGTGGCAGGCCACAGCCAGTTCCTGCACGACGGCCGCGCCCGCAACCTGCTTGAAGCCGTGCTCTGGCATGGTGGCGAAGCCGAGGCGGCACGCAACTTCGTACTCACTTTCGATGCCGAGCAACGTACTGCGTTGTTGGCGTTCCTGAACTCACTTTAAAACGTACAAAGGAGCCGGGCATGTTCCGACCCAAACTGTTGTTCACCAGCCTCGCCGCACTCGCCCTCGGTGCCTGCTCGCCGCAGGACCCGCAGGCAGTGACCTCCGCTGCCATCGCCAAGCAGGTCATCCTGCCCACCTACAGCCGCTGGGTCGAAGCCGATCGCACGCTGGCCGCCAGCGCCTTGGCCTACTGCGAAGGCAAGGAAGACCTGGACAAGGCCCGCGCCGACTTCCTCAACGCGCAAAAGGCCTGGGCCGAGCTGCAGCCGCTGCTGGTCGGCCCGCTGGCCGAAGGCAACCGCGCGTGGCAGGTACAGTTCTGGCCCGACAAGAAAAACCTGGTCGGCCGCCAGGTCGAACAGCTGGTCAATGGCGACAAGCCGGTCGATGCCGCAACCCTGGGCAAGGCCAGCGTTGTGGTTCGTGGCCTGTCGGCCTACGAGTACATCCTGTTCGACAGCAAGCCGGACATCGCCACTGCCGAGCAGAAAGCCCGCTACTGCCCGTTGCTGGTGGCCATCGGTGAACACCAGAAGGCCCTGGCCGAAGAGATACTCAAAGGCTGGAACAGCACCGACGGCATGCTCTCGCAGATGACCAAGTTCCCCAACCAGCGCTACGCCGATTCCCACGAGGCCATCGCCGATCTCCTGCGCGCCCAGGTTACCGCCCTGGACACCCTGAAGAAGAAACTGGGCGCACCGATGGGCCGCCAGAGCAAGGGCATCGCGCAGCCTCTGCAGGCCGAGGCCTGGCGCAGCCACAACTCGATGAACAGCCTGCAGGCCAGCCTCAAGGCCGCCGAAACAGTCTGGGTCGGGGTCGACAACCAGGGCTTGCGTGGCCTGTTGCCCAGCGATCAGAAAGCGCTGGCGGACAAGATCGACGCCGCTTACGCTACCTCGCTCAAACTGCTGGCCGACAACACGAAAACCCTCGGTGAGCTGCTGGCCGACGACGCTGGCCAGCAAACCCTCAACCAGATCTACGACAGCCTCAACGTCGTCCACCGCCTGCACGAAGGCGAGCTGGCCAAGGCGTTGAACATCCAGCTGGGCTTCAATGCCAACGACGGTGACTGATCATGCTGCGACGCCAGGCACTCAAACTCGGTAGCGTTTTGCTCAGCGCCCTCACCTTGGGCGGCTGGAGCCTGTTCCGCAACAAAGGCAGCGAACCCTTGCTGCTCTCGGCGCGTGACGACGGCGACGGCAAGCACTATGCCGTCGGTTTCCGCCTGGACGGCACCCAGGTGTTCAGCACCCAGGTCGCCCAGCGTTGCCATGCCATCATCCACCACCCCGAGCAGCCGATCGCCCTGTTCGTCGCCCGCCGCCCCGGTACCGAAAGCTACCTGGTCGACTTGCGCGACGGGCGCCTGCTGCAAACGGTGGTCTCGCAGCCGAACCGGCACTTCTACGGCCACGCCGTGGTGCACAAAGGCGGCGAATGGCTGTATGCCACCGAGAACGACACCACCGACCCAGGGCGCGGCGTGCTTGGCGTATACCGTTTCGAGGGCGAGCGCCTGGTGCACACCGGCGAGATCCCGACTCACGGCATCGGCCCGCACGAGGTCGCCTGGCTGCCCGATGGCGAAACACTGATTGTGGCCAACGGCGGTATCCGTACCGAAGCCGAAAGCCGCGTGGAGATGAACCTCAACGCCATGCAGCCGAGCCTGGTGTTGATGCAGCGCGACGGCACCCTGCTGAGCAAGGAAACCTTGGCCCAGCAGATGAACAGCGTGCGCCACCTGGCGGTGGGCAGCGATGGCACCATTGCCTCCTGCCAGCAGTTCATGGGCGATGCCGACGAAACTGCCGAGCTGTTGGCGATCAAGCGCCCGGGCGAGCCGTTCAAGGCTTTCCCGGTGCCAGAGCGGCAGCTGCAGGCCATGGCCCAATACACCGCCAGCGTCGCCATCCACAGCGAACTGCGGCTGGTGGCGCTGACTGCGCCACGGGCCAACCGCCTGTTTGTCTGGGACCTGGACAGCGGCGCAGTGCGGCTGGATGCTCCCATGCCTGATTGCGCGGGGGTTGGCGCGGTGAAAGACGGCTTTGTCGTCACCTCCGGGCAGGGCCGTTGCCGGTTCTACGATTGCCGCAAGGCCGAGCTGGTCGGGCAGCCGATGAACCTGCCATCCGGGTTCTGGGACAACCACCTGCATCTCGTGTGATTCCCACCTGCACACTCGGCCGTTGTAGGAGCGGCCTTGTGCCGCGAATGGGCCGCAAAGCGGCCCCAGGATTTCTGCACCTGCGTGTTGTTTTCCGGGGCCGCTATGCGGCCCATTCGCGGCACAAGGCCGCTCCTACAGGGGGCTGTGCAGGCCGCGACATCGCAATCCATTTCCCCGCCAGCCAAAAACAGTCAATACTTCCTCCATCCACACGTGGGCAGGATCGCCCGTTGTCGTGTCCAAGCGAATAACAACCGTATCCAAGGAACCGGACCTATGCTGCGCCGCCGCATGCTGATCATGTTGGCCGTGGTTCTGCTGATCGTGCTGGCCCTGGGGGGCTACAAGGCTTTCTCGATCTACCAGCAGATCCAGATGTTCACTGCCCCCAAGCCGCCCATCACCGTAGCGGCAGCCTTGGCCGAACAGCGCCAGTGGCAGGAGCGCCTGCCCGCCGTCGGCAGCCTCAAGGCACTGCAGGGTGTGGAGCTGAGCCTGGAGGTGGAAGGTATCGTCAAATCCCTGCACTTCGACTCGGGCCAGCAGGTCAAGGCCGGGCAACTGCTGCTGCAACTCAACGACGACCAGGAAACTGCCCTGCTCGGCACCGCCCAGGCCGACCTGGGCCTGGCCAAGGTCGATTTTGGCCGTGGCAGCCAACTGGTCGGCGACTCGGCCATCTCCCGCGGCGAGTTTGATCGCCTTAGCTCGCAGTACCGCCGCAACCAGGCAGTGGTCGAGCAGCTCAAGGCGCAGAAGATCAAGAAGAGTATCAATGCCCCGTTCAGCGGTACCATCGGCATCCGCCAGGTAGACATCGGCCAGTACCTCGCCGCCGGCACGATGATCGCCACCCTGCAGGATACATCCAGCCTGTACGTCGATTTCAACGTACCGGAACAGGCCCTGCCGAAGTTGAGCCTGGGCCAGCAGGTGCTGTTACAGGTGGCCGCCTACCCGGGCCGGACGTTCCCCGCCAGCCTCAGCGCCATCAACCCCAAGGTCGAAGAAACCACGCGCAACCTGCTGGTACGTGCCACCTTGGCCAACCCCGACGGCACGCTGCTGCCTGGCATGTTCGCCAACCTGCTGATCCTTCTGCCCAACCCTCAACCCCAAGTGGTGGTGCCGGAAAGCGCCATTACCTACACCCTGTATGGCAACTCGGTGTACGTCGCCACGCCGAAGAAGGACAAGGACGGCAAGCCCGAAACCGACGACAAGGGCCAACCCCAGCTGGTCGCCGAACAACGCACGGTACAAACCGGTGAGCGCCGCGACGGCGTGGTGGTGATCAGCAAGGGCCTGCAGGCCGGCGAACAGGTGGTCACCGCCGGGCAACTGAAGCTCACCCCAGGCGCCGCGATCCGCATCGGCCAGGACAAAGCCCTCACGCCCGAACAGGGCGCGCCGGGCAAGGACTGACAGGAGGCTGGCATGGCCTTTACCGATCCGTTCATCCGTCGCCCGGTACTGGCCAGCGTGGTCAGCCTGCTGATCCTGTTGCTGGGCTTCCAGGCCTGGAACAAGTTGCAGATCCGCCAGTACCCACAAATGGAGAACGCCCTGATCACGGTGACCACCGCCTACCCCGGGGCCAACGCCGAGACCATCCAGGGCTACATCACGCAGCCGCTGCAACAAAGCCTGGCCAGCGCCGAAGGCATCGACTACATGACCTCGGTGAGCCGGCAGAACTTCTCGATCATTTCCATCTACGCGCGCATCGGCGCCGACAGCGACCGGCTGTTCACCGAGCTGCTGGCCAAGGCCAACGAAGTGCGCAACAAACTCCCTCAGGACTCCGAAGACCCGGTGCTGAGCAAGGAGGCCGCCGATGCCTCGGCGCTGATGTACGTCAGCTTCTACAGCACGGAAATGAGCAACCCGCAGATTACCGACTACCTGTCACGGGTCATCCAGCCCAAGCTGGCCACGTTGCCAGGCATGGCCGAGGCGGAGATTCTCGGCAACCAGGTGTTTGCCATGCGTATCTGGATCGACCCGGTGAAGCTGGCCGGCTTCGGCCTGTCGGCCACTGACGTGACCAATGCAGTGCGCCGCTACAACTTCCTCTCTGCTGCCGGTGAGGTGAAAGGCGAGTACGTGGTCACCAGTATCAACGCCAGTACCGAGCTGAAATCGGCCGAGGCATTCGCTGCCTTGCCGGTCAAGACCAGCGGTGACAGCCGCGTGCTGCTGGGCGATGTGGCGCGGGTCGAGATGGGTGCAGAAAACTACGACACGGTCAGCTCGTTCGACGGCACCCCGTCGGTGTACATCGGCATCAAGGCCACCCCGGCCGCCAACCCGCTGGAAGTGATCAAGGAAGTGCGGCGCATCATGCCCGAGCTGGAAAGCCAGCTGCCCTCGGCGCTCAAGGTGTCGATCGCCTACGACGCCACGCTGTTCATCCAGGCCTCCATCGACGAAGTGATCAAGACCCTGGGTGAAGCGGTGCTGATCGTCATCGTGGTGGTGTTTCTGTTCCTCGGCGCCCTGCGCTCGGTGCTGATCCCGGTGGTGACCATTCCCCTGTCGATGATCGGTGTGCTGTTCTTCATGCAGATGATGGGCTACTCGCTCAACTTGCTGACCCTGCTGGCCATGGTGCTGGCCATCGGCCTGGTGGTGGACGATGCCATTGTCGTGGTGGAGAACATCCACCGGCACATGGAAGAAGGCAAGGCGCCGTTCGACGCCGCCCTTGAAGGCGCACGCGAAATCGCCATGCCGGTGGTGTCGATGACCATCACCCTGGCCGCCGTCTACGCGCCGATCGGCTTCCTCACCGGGCTGACAGGAGCCTTGTTCAAGGAGTTCGCCCTGACCCTGGCCGGGGCGGTGATCATTTCCGGCATCGTCGCCCTCACCCTTTCACCGATGATGTGCGCCCTGCTGCTGCGCCAGGAGCAGAACCCCAGCGGCCTGGCTCATCGCCTCGACCTGCTGTTCGAACGCCTGAAGGTGCGCTACCAGCGCCTGCTGCACGCCACCCTCGACAGCCGGCCGGTGGTCCTGGTGTTTGCCGTGATCGTGCTGTGCCTGATCCCGGTGCTGCTCAAGTTCACCCAGAACGAACTGGCGCCCAACGAGGACCAAGGGGTGATCTTCATGATGAGCAGCTCGCCGCAGCCGGCCAACCTCGATTACCTCAACGCTTACACCGACCAGTTCACGCCGCTGTTCCAGGCATTCCCCGAGTACTACTCGTCGTTCCAGATCAATGGTTTCAATGGTGTGCAGACCGGCATTGGTGGCTTTTTGCTCAAGCCCTGGAACGAGCGCGAGCGCACGCAGATGGAGCTGTTGCCACTGGTGCAGGCCAAACTTGAGGAAATCGGCGGCTTGCAGATCTTTGGCTTCAACCTGCCGTCGTTGCCCGGCACTGGCGAGGGCCTGCCGTTCCAGTTCGTGATCAATACCGCTGGCGACTACCCGGCACTGCTGGAGGTGGCTCAGCGCATAAAGACGCGCGCCCAGGCGTCTGGCAAGTTCGCCTTCCTCGATATCGACCTGGCCTTCGACAAGCCCGAAGTGGTGGTCGATATCGACCGGGCCAAGGCGGCCCAGATGGGGGTGTCCATGGATACGTTGGGCGGCACGCTGGCCACTTTGCTGGGCGAGGCGGAAATCAACCGGTTCACCCTGGAAGGACGCAGCTACAAGGTGATTGCCCAGGTCGAGCGGCCGTACCGCGACAACCCCGGCTGGCTGAACAACTACTACGTGAAGAACGACCAGGGCCAACTGCTGCCGCTGTCGACCCTGATCACCCTCACCGACCGCGCCCGCCCGCGCCAGCTCAACCAGTTCCAGCAGCTGAACTCGGCGATCATCCAGGGCGTGCCCATGGTCAGCCTGGGTGAAGCACTGAAGACGGTGCAGGACATCGCCCGCGAAGAAGCCCCGGAAGGCTTCGCCTTCGACTACGCCGGCGTGGCCCGCCAGTACGTTCAGGAAGGCAGCGCGCTGTGGGTGACCTTCGGCCTGGCACTGGCGATCATCTTCCTGGTGCTGGCAGCGCAATTCGAAAGCTTCCGCGACCCGCTGGTAATCCTGGTGACGGTGCCGTTGTCGATCTGTGGGGCGCTGCTGCCGCTGTTCCTGGGCATATCGAGCATGAACATCTACACCCAGGTCGGGCTGGTGACCTTGATCGGGCTGATCAGCAAGCACGGCATCCTCATCGTCGAGTTCGCCAACCAGTTGCGCGAGGAACGCGGGCTGAGTGTGCGCGAGGCGATAGAGGAAGCGGCAGCCATTCGCCTGCGGCCGGTGCTGATGACAACGGCGGCGATGGTATTCGGCATGGTGCCGCTGATTCTGGCGACCGGGGCGGGGGCCGTCAGCCGCTTTGACATCGGTACGGTGATTGCCACCGGGATGTCGATTGGCACGCTGTTTACCTTGTTTGTGCTGCCTTGTATCTACACCTTGTTGGCGCACAAGACGAAAGCCAAGGAACCTGTAACAGCCTGACCCGGCCTCTTCGCGGGCTTGCCCGCTCCCACAGATAGGGCATCGGGCCTGACACGGATGCAGTACCTGTGGGAGCAAGGCCGCGAAGAGGCCGGTAGAGCTGACACAAAAATGCCAGAGGCCCCGCAACCGCGAGGCCTCTGGCATTTCTAGCTACCGCAGGGTTCAACCGAAAGGCCGCAACCCCTGACGCAGGCCAAACAGGAACAGCAAAAGGTCCTGGTCCGGCGCAACCTGTGCCTGCTGCGGTTTCGCTTCCCGCGGCAACGCACACTGGTCGGCCATCTCCGCCTTGCTGAACACGGTAGGCCTCGGCTCTTCCCAGGCAGCGACCGCAACGGTGGTCACCGCCAGGCCAGCTATCAGGAACAAAGCTCGAGCTATTTCTAGTTTCATTACGCTAACCCTTTGACAGCGCTGCCAAACGCCATCTGGTAAAAGTAGAGCAATGACTGCCACTCGGCGTCATTGAGCGACGAATGGCGGCGCAACTGGCGCAGGTCGTTGCCTGCTGCACGCTGACAGCTGATGCGCCGGCGGCACTTCTCAAGGTCCAGCAGCGCCACTTCGACGCGGGCCTGGTCGCCCTCGCCAATCACCTTGATGAATACGTGCTTGCCATACAGGCAGCCGTGCTGCCAGTGCCCCAGGTGCATGCGCGCCAAGTTATCCGCCAGGTCCTTGAGCATGCGCTCATGCACCACCTGCGGATAACGCTCGCGGGCACCTTCGGCATGCCAGGTGTCCAGTTCGACAAACCCGTCAAGCGCTTCGCTTACCAGCAACGCACGCCACTGGTGGTCGGCATCGCGTTCGGCACCACAGAAGACGATGCGGGGTACCCGCACGCCCAGTTGCTCGAAGCTGTTCAACGCATCGAGTTCACGCAATACGGTCGGTCGGCCGAAAGGGTGCAGCACACTGCGGTAGATATGCCCGACCTGGCGCTTGGCATACAACAGTTTGCCGCTCGCATCGTTGAGGCGTTGCACGCCACTCTCGCCACCACGGCGTTGGTTAGGCTCTTCGACCCACTCGCCTTGCTGGCGCCAGTAAAAATCGAACCTCGACTCGCCTTTCTGGGCTACAGCCATCAAACACTACCCCTTACGCAATACGTAGACCCGCCACATGGCATAGAACGGCAGGAAGTCGAGTCGTTCCTGGATTCTGAAGCCGGCAGCCCTGAATTCTTCTTCGACCGTTTCGGCCGGTAACACAAAACGGTTTTGGTAATTGTCCTGCTCGGCCTTGGCACTGCGGCGATGTTCCAGTTTTTTCCGGCGCCAGGCCTTGAAATTACCATCCACCCACAGTGACAGGATCACACTATCACGGCTAACTCGTTGAAATTCCGAAAGAATGGTCTTTCTGTGGGCAGATTCGCCAATGTGGTGGAACAGGCGCATACAGAAAATGCTGTCCACCGCGTTATCCGGCAGGTCAATGGCAAACGCAGAAGTCTGCAAAGGACGTACCCGCGCCACCACTTCTGGCGGTTGCGCGGCGCACGCTGTCTCAATCATCGCTTCGGAGTTGTCGGCGCCGATGATTACCCGGTTGGGCTTTTCTGCCAGCAGCGGCCAGAAGCGGCCCGCACCGCACGGCAGGTCCAACACCAGGCCAGGCTCACCGGCCAATGCCAGGGCGCGACGCGCCAGTTGCTCATCTCGCTTGTGGGAAAGGCGTCGCGCCAGGCCGTCCTGGTGCTTGAGAAAGTACTCACGCGCATGGTCTTTGTCGTACTTCTCGGAAAACTCAAGCTTGATGGGGCTACGCATCGGGCATCTCCTGACTCCAGTGCCGCTCACCTTAGGTGAGCAAGCGTTGGAATCAGGTCATGCCAATGTGAAAAAAATGTTGCGCACCCTTCGACCTGTTACAAACAATTACTCGGCCATGGCTTCCAGGTCGCCTTTGCCCGTGGTGTTGCTCAGGTCTACCTGGAAGCGGCAACCATGCGGCAAGGTGGATGTCAGGGTAACCCGCCAGCCCTGGTCGTCACAGATCCGCTGCACCAGCGAAAGCCCAAGCCCCAGGCCCTCGCCGCGCCGCTCATCGCCACGTACAAACGGCTTGAACATGGCCTCGCGCTGCTCTTCGGGGATGCCCACACCGCTGTCCTCCACACTGAAGCCGTTGGCCTCCAGGCTCAGGCGGATATAGCCGCTGTCGGTGTAGTGCGCAGCATTGCGCAGCAGGTTGCCCATCACCGACTGCAGGAAAGTGGCGTTGTACAGCACCGGGCTGGCGCTGACGCGGCCATCGAAGTACAGGGTAAGGCCCTTCTGCTCGATGGTGTCGCGCCACACGCCGATCAGTTCGTCGGCCACTTCGCGAAGGGTCGCCTGCGAAGCCACCGCCCCCTCGTCACGCTGGGCCCGCGCCAGCATCAGGAATGTCTTGACCAGTTCGCGCATTTCTTCCGTGGCCCGCGCCACGCGCTCTACCTGGCTGCGCGCGCGGGCGTCGAGGTTGGGGTTCTCCATCAACAGCTCGCAGGACGTTGCCAACACCATCAATGGCGTACGCAACTCGTGGCTGACGTCACTGGTGAACAGCCGTTCGCGGGTCAGCGCGTCGCGCAGGCGGCCCAGGGTGTCGTCGAAGGCCACTGCCAGCTGGCCGACTTCGTCTGCGGCATAGTCCGGTGCCAGCGGCGGGGCCAGACCCAGCAGCTGGTCGCGGTGGCGCACCTGGCGGGCCAGGCGGATCACCGGCGCCATTACCCGGCGCGCCACCAGCCAACCAAGGATGACGGCCAGCACCAGGCTGAGGACGAAGCCCACCACCACCACCGCGAACAGCACGCGCTCGCGCTCTTCGAAGTCGCTCTGGTCCTGCAGCAGCACATAATGGCGACCATCGACGATCTCGACCATGGCGTGGTACGACAGCTGGTCGCGAAACACCTCATGGAAGCCACGGTCGAGGTGGCGCAGGTCTTTGGGCAGCTCGAAGTCGTCACGCCCGCCGCTGAAGTAGAACAGCTGATCGGGGCGTGGCCGGTGGCTCCAGTCACCGACGCTGTCCATGCGCAGCAGGCGCTGCAGGTCACCGCCCAATACCGAGGAAATCAGCCGCTCTTCGACCAGGTGCACAGTGGCAACGATGCCGAAGGCGAACGCTCCGGCCACCAGCGCGCTCATCAAGGCAAAGGCGATGATGATGCGCTGGGCAAGGCTTTGCTTAAACTCCATCGCGGCCCTCGGCGAGGCGATAGCCGACGCCATGGACGGTATGCAGCAACGGTTTTTCAAACGGTTTGTCGATCACCTGGCGCAGCTGGTGCACATGGCTGCGCAGGCTGTCGCTGTCAGGGCAGTCGTCGCCCCACAAAGCCTCCTCCAGCACCTCGCGGCGCAGGACGTGCGGGCTTTTCTGCATCAGCACAGCCAACAGCTTGAGACCGACCGGGTTGAGCTTGAGCAAGCGCCCCTGGCGGGTAACCTCGAGGGTGTCGAGGTCGTAGCTCAGATCAGCGACTTGCAGGGTACGGCGCCCACCGCCCTGGGCACGGCGCAGCACCGCTTCGATGCGTGCCGCCAGCTCCGACAAGGCGAACGGCTTGAGCAGGTAGTCGTCGGCCCCGGAGCGGAAGCCTTGCAGGCGATCGTCCAGCTGGTCGCGGGCGGTAAGCATGATGACTGGCGTGTCGCGGCGGGCGTCTTCACGCAGGCGCTTGCACAGGGTGTAGCCATCGATGCCGGGCAGCATGATGTCCAGCACGATCAGGTCGTAGTGTTCGGTGGCAGCCAGGTGCAGGCCCGACAGACCGTCCTGGGCGCAGTCAACGGTGTAGCCCTTCATGCCCAGGTAATCGGCCAGGTTGGCCAGGATATCGCGGTTATCTTCAACCAAAAGGATGCGCATCGGTTTCTCCTGTGCGGCGCTTCTCGCTGTGGTGCGCGGCAGGCGCAGCTTAAGGCCTACGCCGGCAGGGTGCCAGCCCCCAGAAAAATTCACCTCACTTGACGGTTTTTTCACTGATCCTTCACGGACACAGGATAGCGGGCGCCCGACAATGCCCGATCTTTTTCGTGTCCTGGAGCCGCCATGCAGCAACGAACCCGCCCCCGCCCGATCAACTACTGGCTGTACCTGGGCATACCCTTGGTGACCGCGCTGGCCTTGATCCTGCTGGAACTGACTTCGGTCGACATGGATGTGGCCAACCTGTTCTTCGACCCCGCTGCCGGGCAGTTCATTGGCCGCCACAGTTATCTGCTGGAAAACATCCTGCACGACCGGGTCAAGCAAGGGGTGATCTTGCTGGGCGTGTTGTCGCTGCTGACGTTTGCCGCCAGTTTTTTCTGGCAGCGCCTGTTCAGCTGGCGCCGCGAGCTGGGCTGCCTGGTGCTGGCACTGGGCTTGTCCACGGCGTTTGTCACCCCGTTGAAAAAGGTGACCCAGGTGCAGTGCCCGTGGAGCCTGACCCAGTTTGGCGGCACCGAAACCTACAGCAAGTTGCTGGAGCCACGGCCGGCCACCGACAAGCCAGGGCTGTGCTGGCCGGGTGGGCATGCAGCGACCGGGTTCTGCCTGTTCGGCCTGTTCTTCATGCTGCGTGATCGCAAGCCGCGGTTGGCCCGTGTGGCCTTCGCAGTGGCGCTGGTAGCCGGATCGGTGCTGGGTGTGGGGCGGATGATGCAGGGGGCGCACTTTTTGTCGCACAACGTGTGGACAGCGGTGTTCTGCTGGTTGATCGGGTTAGGGTCGTATTACCTGGTTCTATATCGGCGGGGCGTGGTGGAAGCGCCAGCTGTCGAACGTGGCGTCGCCTGACAGAGGGGCCGCTTTGCGGCCCATTCGCAGCACAAGGCTGCTCCTACAAGGGTACGCGGCGGTGCCGGACTGTACGCGATACCTGTAGGAGCAGCCTTGTGCTGCGAAGAGGCCCTCACAGGAAAACAAAAAGCCCCGGTTCTCACGAACCGGGGCTTTTGATGGTGCAGGGGGTAAGGCTGGCTTACATCATGCCGCCCATGCCACCCATGCCGCCCATGTCTGGCATGCCGCCGCCAGCTGGGGCTTCGCTCGGAGCGTCAGCAATCATGGCTTCGGTGGTGATCA
>Ga0213824_1001049_pt1 | contig 17555 bp, 22 predicted proteins | sample MC6MC0906MG_FD_179892 | JGI IMG/M metagenome (GOLD analysis project Ga0213824, IMG submission 179892) | Enriched soil aggregate microbial communities from Iowa State University, Ames, United States - MC6-MC0906-MG | ecosystem: Environmental > Terrestrial > Soil > Unclassified | place: USA: Iowa...
AGCAATTCCTAAAGCGGAGGCACTGTAACCATAATAATAACCTTCTGCATCTGACCAATCGCTATTGATTTTCTTTGCATTTGCAGCGTCTTTATAGCTCTGAAGCTGATCCGTTTCCTTTAAGCCATCCATTGAAGCGACAGAGGCTAGTACAACAACGTCTGCCACAGGGTTGTTTTTCTCTGCTTCTAAACGCGATAATATTTTGCCGGTTGTCCCTTGGAACATCTCAACTTTTATTCCCGTTTGCTCTTCAAATGCTTGTTGAATATTCGCTGCTAAACCATCTGGACCAGCAGAATATACCGTTAAAGTTTGTTCTTCTTTCGGCTCTGCACTGGATTCCTTATTGCTCTCTACTGTTTTATTTCCACAGCCCGCTAATGCTAATGTTAAAAGAATCCCAGCTGTAGCAAATAGTTTTATACTTCGTTTTTTCAATGTAAACCCTCCAATTGATAGATTTGTTTTTCATCAATAAAAACTTCAAGCTGCTTACCATGTTCTATAGGTTCTACCTCGTAAAAGCTCCAATGCTTACCATCTACCTGTGCCTGCACTAAATATCGATCACCAACAAAGGTACTTTTTACAATCATCGCTTGTTTTGCAATTGTTCCTGGGCGTGCCACTCTGGAAACTCCTTCAGGGCGCACAATATAATTACCTTTATCAAACCAGTTCACCTTGCCTATAAAATCTGCTACATACGGTGTTGCTGGGGCGTGATATATTTCTTCTGGCGTTCCTACTTGTGCAATTCTTCCTGCCTCCATCACGATAATTTGATCGGACATTGCCATAGCCTCTGTTTGATCATGTGTGACAAAAATTGCCTGACAATCTAGCTCATGAATAATATGCATGATTTCATCTTGCATTTTTTCTCTTAGTACTGCGTCGAGCGCCGATAAAGGTTCATCAAACAAAATAAGCTTTGGATTTGTCGCAAGTGCCCTCGCAAGCGCTACCCGTTGCTGCTGTCCTCCAGATAACTCACCAGGTTTACGTTTTTCAAATCCGTCCATTTTCACCAATCGCATAACGTGCTCTACTCGTGCCGGAATTTCTGACTTTGGAACAATTCCCTTCAAGCCAAAAGCAATGTTTTGGAAAATCGTCATATGAGGCCATAATGCAAAATCTTGAAAAACCATTGTCATATTTCTCCTATTTGGTTTTACATTTTTACGGAGTTTGGATGAATAAATAATTGTTTCATCAAAACGAATTTCTCCATTTGTCGGTTGTTCAAGACCTGCTAATAGTTTTAATAACGTCGTCTTACCACAGCCTGATTGTCCTAAGATTGTAATGAATTTGCTATCCAACTCAATATTGATAGGCCATAGCGCTTGAGACTGTCCATATTTTTTCTCTATATTCGTTAATGAGATTTTCATAATATCCTCCTTGTTAATTACAACTATAAATTCCAGATATTTAGAAAATATTAATCTACTATTAATAACTCGTTAAAAAAAATCTAATAAACTAAAGCAAATACAAGATTTTTTCTAATTTACTTTAGGAGGATAAAATGAATAATGTAAAATTACAGGCATTTTGCCTACTTGTAGAATTTAACAAATTAGCTCCTGTTGCCAAAGAGCTTGGACTTACAGCACCGACAGTATCCTTTCATATTCGCTCAATTGAAGAGGAATATGGCATCCGTTTATTTCGGACAAATGCAGGTGGGTACCGTTTAACAGAAGCGGGAGAAGGACTCTATCATTACGCTCGCCAAATTGTACAGCTACAAAAAGACATGAACCGCTTTGTCGAAAATCTTTTAGCCGGCAATATCGGCTCCATTCGGCTTGGAGCAAGCGGGTTACCTGCTCATATTTTTATGCCGGATATCATCCATCAAATTTCAACAACCTATCCAGATATCCGAATATCACTGGAAGTAAAAACAGCTCCCGAAATTGAACAAATGGTAGCCCTTCAAGAATTAGATTTCGGGCTAATTATGGAAACAAAACAAGAAAATTCGTCCCTTGTCTACGAAACAATTGGTGAAGACGAACTTGTATTGGCATTAAGCCCTACCCATGAGCTGGCAGCAAAAAAGGACATCTCAAAAGCAGATGTCCTAAAAAACAAAGTATTATTGCACACTTCCTCTAGTTCAACGAATCATTTTATAGAAAAATGGATGGATCCATTTCACCCATCCATTTATACAATCGAGCTAGATTCTGTCAGTACGATTAAGAAGATGCTTACTTTCGGAAAAACAATTGCCTTTTTATCAGTTGCCTTCATTGAGGATGAAGTAAAATCAGGACTTTTGATCAAAAAGGACTTACACGATGTGACGCTTAATAGAAAGATTCAACTTATTTACTCTAAATCTCGTCTAGAAACTAAAATGGATTCATTTGTAAAAGCTGCAATTTATGATTTAGCACATTAATTAAAAAAATATCCTCATATGACATAATTCCAAGGAGATCTTATCCTTATGGAGGGTGGTTGTTATGGCTAACTGAGTTACTTACAAAGAATACTGTAAAACTCTGGCTCATCACCATAACGTGTGGTTGATTTCCGTTCCGACTGGGCGCTTTCCTGGGGGCGTCCGATGAGCCGCTTCACTCGCGTTGCTCGCTCCAGGGTCTCATTTGTGACGCTGATCCCCAAGGAGTCGCCCAGTCTCCACTCCAATCAACTTATATACAAGGCATACGTCTTAACAAATGTCACCCACAACTTTTGGTGATGAGCCCAAAAAAAGTCTGGTACTACAATTTCTTGATACCTGTTCTTACGTTATGCAAAAACATTCGCGAAAAAGAAGCTAGTGGTGTAACAGCTGTACTAATACTTACGGAACCTTGAAGATAGATATTTATCTCTGCATCATCAAATAAATCCCCATCTTTTGAAAGACAAGTTCTACACTTCTCCTTTTTTACGTGCTGCCATTTCATCTTTCATTTCTTCTTTTAATCCTTCAATTGACTTTTGACGTCGCTTATTTTTTTCTTTAATCATTTCACTTTGCATAGGGTCTGCAAATTCCAAACTAATTTCCGCTTCATGGAGTTTTTCTTCAGTGTTCTTAACGATATCACGGATTCGTTCAACGTTATTGGATCTATCATCTGGTTTCGAATGTCTTGAATTAGCCATGGCAACCTCCTAAAATTTCGACGTTAAAATTAGTTTGTATTTTTTTTATGTTTATATGTACACTAATTTTTACTAAGAAAAGTGCTTTTGCCCTTTTAAGCGCTGGACGGTGTGCTTGCCACGTGAAGAGACGCTAGTGTAACCAGCCGCTGAAGCGAATACCTAAACATCATGAAAATTATAACTCTCTTATCTAAAAAGCCCCAAAGAGGGTAGTAATCCATTAAAAGCTTTTTTACTTTAAATCAAATACCCCTGTTCTCTACTTATTTTTATACAAAAAAACTCCTAACCAATAAAAGTTAGAAGATAATAAAATTACGAGCTGCTTTGATAGATGTTCTACTCCCTAAGTCCCCGAAAACAATTACTTGCTTGTCCCTAGAACATCACTCTCTTTTAGAGGGCCAACTATCCGATTCAACGATTCTCGATGCTTCTGACAGCGTTGAATATCGCAGTTTTCGATTGACCGCCCGCGTTTAAAAAATTATAGCGAAATTTTCCGAAGTCAAAGTGATTTTTAATGAGATTACTATTTCGGTTGTTTTCTCAAAGTTGTTGCTAAACATATTAAACGGACAAAAAATAGCTTAAATATTAAACTAAAGTCCCCCCCTTTGTTTGAAGTTTCAAATCACAATTAAGATGATAAATAACTAAAAACCAACAGTCTCTTTGATAGCTGACCATTGTATTTCAGATTTAAATTCATTGCTAGTCATCATCGTTCCAACAAAAATGTCATCACTATTTTTATTATTCAAATAGTGTTCAATAGTTAAATTGATAATTTTTGAGGTATATAAATCTGATAATTCATTCTTAGGAACCCAAAATAACTCTCCTTCTTCAGATGGAATAAAGTTCATATGTTTTGTTTCTCCGAAGTAAACATATTGTTGACGTATTTCTCCGCTATTTTTTTCAAGCAGAATATATTTAAGCCTAAAGTTTTTGATTTCGTCTTTTTTAAAGCCTGTCTCTTCTTCGATCTCCCTATAACTAGCCTTCATTGGTGAATTAATTTCATTGGATTCCATATGACCTCCAATTCCACCCCAAAATTCAAAATTAAAGATTTTACTATTTTCCTTTTTCATCATTAATACACTTCCTTGATGAATCAGAAATGCAGTTGCCATTTGTCGGACTTCCAATAATTCCATCTCCTCTATAATTTCCACGTATTTTATTAACCTATACCGTTAGTTAAATAGTAACAACTTTCTTCAAAAACATCCATTATTTCCCTAAATAAAAAAGTTGTATGTAATGCCTGAACAACAGAAAGCGCCTGCCAGAACCGAGGGCTTTGGGGTCACGCACTTTAAGCCGTCTAATAGCATGTGGATTAATATCTTTTAGTCGATATTTACTAGAATAATAAGACAAACGTTTTGTAATTGCGCAAGGCTTAGATTCAACGTCTAACGAGTCTCCAAATTTACTGATAAAAATATATTTATTACGTTTTTTATAGTGATTTCGGATAATATCATTTTGTTTAATTAACCTTTTCAAATACATTTCTAATTCACATCGAATGGTAGTTTTAAAACATCTCTCCCTTTCATAATGTCTCCCTCGATAATATAGTATCGTCTCCTTTTGGTTATTATTTTGTTATACGTGAACGCCGATTGCTCGACGGAATTGCCTCATACTACATACTCCTCGGTAAAATTTAATTTCGTTAACACTTCCGGTAAAAAATTTGCCTCCTACTTTGTATACCCGAACGAAAAACCAGTTTCGGACATGTTTCGGAAAATTTCTTCCTTTACAATACATAGGGGAGTAAAATTAGAAATCGATATCGCTTTTTATAAAATTTTCGTTCTACTATATACTGCACACTAAAACGATAGATTTTGGGACAACTTTTAGGAAAAATTTATTCCTCCTCATTAAATTGCGTTCATTATTAATTCCATTTCAGACACTGCATAAATAACGTTCTGCACCGTTAAGGCGTCTCCCATGAATACGTACAAAGCGCCTTGACCTTCGCTGTAATATACATCAGTTTTACGTCCAGTCTGCTCGAGTATCTTCCGTTGAATATCTAAGATGCCTATTGTGATGTTCACTTCGTTCAATCCTCCTTATAATTCCGTTTGGTTTAGCGTCAAAACGCTTTAGATGGTAATTACACCAACTTATGATTTAAAACCGTTTTTAGCAACGGCTATAGAGGTGAAATGAAGGCGCTATGCTTTACTCTTCCGAAACCCGACGAGAACTTTTGATAAGGAGATAAAGAAAAACGGCTACTCTGCAAAGTAACCGTTTTATAATCGCAGTTGGCGCTACGATTATGATACTAGTCGCTTGTTGGCGCAAGCTCTAGCGAATATTTGCCGATTCTGTTGGCGAAAGATCAGCATTGTATATGACTCTACTAGTTGAGCGTTTAACTCTTGGCAATGGATCTTTAATTGCGATAGCTGAGCGTCAAAATTAAGAGTAATTTCACCTTTCATATCTTTTAAATCAAATAAGCCTGAACGCTGATTAATTTTAGACAAACAAAAAACCTCCTGACTAATAAAAGTCAGAAGGTATAAGAAATAGACGTTAGCGTTCTATTCCGCATTCTATTCCGTTGTTAACGAATACGTCTTACTTGCTTGTCCCCAAAACATCATTCTCTTCTAGGAACTTCGTATTGAATTGCGCAGATTTGAAAACGTCATTGTTCATCAATGCTTGGTGGAATGGAATTGTTGTATTGATACCAGGACCAGATACTTCAAATTCGCTAAGCGCACGATTCATTTTCGCAATCGCTTCTTCACGTGTATTGGCATGAACAATTAGTTTAGCAACCATTGAATCATAGTATGGAGGGATTGTATAGCCTGCGTAAACAGCAGAGTCAATACGTACACCATAGCCACCTGGAGTTACGTAAGTATCTACAGTACCCGCTGATGGCATGAAGTTTTTATAAGCATTTTCTGCGTTAATACGGCATTCAATAGCCCATCCGTTTAATTTAATATCATCTTGAGTGAAAGGAAGTTTTTCACCAGATGCAATTTTTAATTGTTGTTGTACAAGATCTACACCAGAAATCATTTCAGTTACTGGGTGTTCTACTTGGATACGAGTATTCATTTCCATGAAGTAGAATTTATCTTCTCGATAGTCATAAATAAACTCGATTGTTCCAGCACCTTCATAGTTACAAGCTTCTGCAGCTTTAACAGCAGCTGCACCCATTTCAGCACGGCGCTCAGAAGATAGCGCTGGAGATGGAGCTTCCTCTACTAATTTCTGCATACGGCGTTGAACTGTACAGTCACGTTCACCTAAATGTACAACGTTACCATGGCCATCCGCTAATACTTGGATCTCACAGTGACGGAAGTACTCGATGAATTTTTCTAAATATACGCCCGGGTTACCGAATGCTGCAGCAGCCTCTTTTTGCGTAATTTCAATGCCTTTTACAAGGTCTTCTTCTGTACGAGCTACACGGATACCTTTACCGCCACCACCAGCAGTTGCTTTGATGATCACTGGATAACCAATTTTTGCAGCCCATTCTTTACCTGTTTCGATATCTGGAACAATACCAGTACCCGGAACAAGCGGAACACCTGCTGCTTCCATTGTTGTACGTGCAACGTCTTTAATACCCATAATTTTAATAGAATCAGATGAAGGTCCAATGAACTTAATGCCTGCGTTTTCACAAGCCTCAGCGAAGTCAGCGTTTTCAGATACGAAACCGTAACCTGGGTGGATACCGTCTGCACCAGTTTTTTCTGCTACGCTAAGTAAAGCCGGGAAGCTAAGATATGAATCTTTTGATAGCTTTGGCCCGATGCAGTATGCTTCGTCTGCTAATTTCACATGTAATGCGTCTGCGTCTGCTTCTGAGAATACGGCAACAGATTGAATACCTAACTCTTTACAAGCGCGAATGATACGCACAGCGATTTCGCCGCGGTTTGCAATTAATACTTTTTTCATGGTTTGCACTCCTTACTCAGCTTTTACAAGGAATAATGGTTGACCGTATTCTACTAATTCACCGTCTTTAACAAGTACTTCAACGATTTCCCCTTGAACTTCTGCTTCAATTTCGTTGAATAGTTTCATAGCTTCCACGATACATACAATTGTTTCATTACCAACTTTGTCCCCCACTTTAACGTAAGCTGGTAAATCTGGGCTTGGAGACTGATAAAAAGTACCAACCATCGGCGACACAATTTTATGTAACGATGGGTCGTTATTTGCTGGCGCTGCAGCTGTAGCTGGTGCTTCTTCAGCTTTTGCTGGCGCTGCCACTGGTGCAACAGGTGCTGCTGGTGCAGATTGTTGTACAACAGGTGCTGCTACTTCTTTTTTAGGTGCTACAGTTTCAGTAACAACAACACCATTCTTTTTTAACTTAACTTTTGCGCCATCTACTTCATAAACGAACTCGTCAATTGAAGAAGAATCTACCAATTTAATGATTTCACGAATTTCTTGAATTTTGAACATTTCTAACTCTCCTTATGAAATAAAATCTACTACAAGCACTATTTTATATTTATTTGAAACAATTTGAAATAGTTTAATGAAAATTAAGTAAATATGCACAAAATAAAAGGCTTTCCTTTACTAAACGAAAGCCTTTTCATTACGCTGATATATAACAATGTTTTTAAATAAACAGAATCTTCATCTTTTTCTTTATCTTTTAATAGTTATTATTTGCACTGAATTTTACTTGGACGTCATTTGCGCCTTCCATCTCTGTTCTTACCAAATAAATAATTTCATTTGCTTGAGATTTTGATAGCTCCTCCGCCATAACCGTTACGGATACCTTATCACCATCAGCTTTCACAAAGGCATCTGAGTAACCTAAAGATTTAATAAGCATTTCTAGCATTGCTTCTGCGGATTCTTGTTTAATAAGACTATCCATCTCATTATATGCCTCATTTTTTTGTTCTGCTGAGTATTCTTGTGAACCGATTTTCTGCTCTAATTGTAAACGAAGTTGACTTCTTTCATCACTAACTTGCATGCGCATTTCTTCAAATAAGTGACTTGGAGAAGATACTTCCTTCGTCTCACCCTCTTTTGTTGCTTCTTGATCTGTCACACCCGTTACCGCAGTTTGCTGTAATGTATCATCTGTGAAAATAGTAAGTCCATTAAATTGTTTTGCTGGATCAACCAAATAATACACTGAAATAACCGCTACTAGACTTAATAATGTCATAAACCAAACTGTTCTTCTACGTACGCGCATTTACTTTTCCTCCTTATTTTCCATTGGAACGATAATAATTCGATGAATCGGCAATTGCATTACTTGACTAACGACAGCACGAATTTCATTTTTTACAAAGATATCTGATGCTCCTTCTGAAACAATTAACATCCCTGTTACCTCTTTCGTGCTTTGTTCAGTTCCTCGAAAATATTGACTGAATAGTTTATTTTCATCCTTTTCATCTGTCATCTCTCCGTAATAAAAATATACTTTGACCTCCCCAACACCTTGCATAGCCTTAAGTGTCTGCTCAAGTTTTACTTCATTGGTCACTGGTGTTTCTTGCTCATTCATTGAATTCGTTTGATACATTGGTAAAATGATAAAAATTCCCATGGAGGCAGCAATAAGCACTAAGATTAAAAATGACGTTGTTTTTTTTCGTGTCTTTTCCACATCACTTGTACATTGCCTCCTTTCATCTTCTCTTTTTCAAGTGTATGTACGCTTGTTTCCTCCTATGAATTGATAAATGGAATCTTTAATAGCAATTGCAAAAATAGTAATGTAATGACAAGCTTTGTGAGTGAAATTATTTCTTTATCATCTGTTAGAAACACAAATATCTGACAGATAAAGAGCATTGCCAATAAAAGAATCAATTTATCTCCCCCCGGCCATAACTTGTACAAAAACGATGAGGAAAAAACAAGTAAACATAAATGAAAAAGCAATTAGAAATGATACAGCACATAATGTAAATAGAGATTTACTAATATGATCTAGTAGTCTACAAATATCATCGAAGGCAACTGGTTCTAAAATGGCAGCTAACAGTTTCAATGAATACGCACTGACAACAAGCTGAACTGTTGGAATGAACGCCACTGTAATTACCGCTATAAACGCAGTAATACTACTAACAGAAGAAGTAAATTGCGTCATATGCTGAAACATCGAAAAACTATCGACTATAAAGGAACCAACAACCGGAATATTTTCCTCTATTAATTTCTTCACAGGCTCTGCAACAGCTGCGTTGACACTAAAGGCCACAACACCACTTGCTGACATTAAGACGATGTAACAAATAACAGATGCAGAGACGACACTCATAATCGTAAAACGAATCAATTCGGCAATTCTCGTAAACGAAATTTCTTTGACAATAACACTGCATACATCAAAAACAATGGCAAAAAGCACTCCTGGAATAAGCCACTTACTACTAATAATCGTTAAGACTTGTACGAAGAATAGTAAAAAAGGCTGCCAAGAAGCAATGGCTGTAATACTGCTTGATAAAAGAAAGCTTGAAGTAAGAATGGGGTAAAATGCAGTGAATATATGGGCCAGTCCCTGTGCTATTTTGTCAATCAAATTAAATGAATCCACAACGACAGGTCCTATTGTTGCAAGTACAATAAGAAAAAAAAGTAATCTTGTCCCTTTTTCAAATTCTGGTAATATCATATTGACAATCAAAATAATGATGACGTAGCCACATAAAATAAGTGTCATCTTTAGCAATAGAAAGAATGGATCAATTAAAAACGAAAATATTTGCTCTAGCAATGTCTTCGCCCCTTAGTTTAACCGTTGTAAAATGGCCGACACCTCCTGTAAGACAGCCAAAAATTCCTTAAACCAATACCCCAAAATGACAATCTTGACCCCATCATTGACAATGTTCCCGAGTACTTTATAGTTTTGTTCTATAAGTAACATAGACACCCACTGCCCAATATAAAAAAGGCTGGCACTCACCACAACGGCTTTTGCATAAGGCAAGAAAGCTAACGTCTCAAGCAATTGCTTGATGAATGGTAAGAGGAGTGCCGAGAACAACATACCGAACAGCAAAAACGAAAACATCACACTAATTAGCGCATGGAGTGGCTGTATGACTTCTTTTATAAGCAATAATAAAAGCAGCATGACAACAGCTACGATGACAATATCCATTTACACTACCCGGAAGAGGTCAGCCATTGGAAGAATGTAAGGATTTCAGTGAAAAATAGACGCAAAAATCGCAGTAATTCCGCTGTCATATATAAGTAGGCAATGAAAAATAGGAAAAATGAAAATTCTTTTTTTCCTGTTTGATCAAAGAAAACATGAAGAAGCGCAACTACTAGTCCCACTCCAGCGACCCTTAATACGTCTTGTAATTCCATTCATACGCCCCCTCGTGTACAGCAATATATGTTGCAAGCAAAAAAAAAAGACCTCCATACATTCGTATAGAGATCTAAGATATTTATGAATTAACGTAATTTTTCAACAATGCTTTTCACGGAGCCAGTTTGTTTCACTAAATAACTATTTTCACCCATCCACATTGATAAATATTCAGCATTTCCTTGTTTTGCACTTTCTTTACGAATAGCTGTAGTTAAATCATTTTGCAATGGATATGGTGCCACAACAGCATCCTTCATACGTTCCGTAAAAGCATTCGCTAAGCCTCTTGCTGGTTTACCCGAAAAAGCACGAGTAACGGTCGTCTGCTGTGCTTGTGATTGAAGCACGGCATTTTTATAAAGCGGGGAAATTTCACACTCATCTGCCACTAATAAAGCTGTCCCAATTTGAACTGCCTGTGCACCTATTGCTAATGCTTGTTCGACAGCTTCTTTTGAGACAATACCTCCTGCTGCGATAATCGGAATGGAAATTTGTCCGATTACCTGCTGCAGTAAATCGTGCAAATGGATGAATTGCATCGGTTCAGTGAAGGAACCACGATGACCACCAGCCTCACCACCCTGAAGGACAACAGCATGCATTCCCGCTTGTTCTACACGCTTCGCTTCCTCTAATGTAGTAGCTGTACCAATAACATAAACGTCATTGTCCTTTAAGCGCTGAATGACATCTGCTGAAGGAATGCCAAATGTAAAGGAACAAATAGCTACATTTTCATCAAGAACGGCTTGTACTTGTCCTTCAAATACTTCCTTGGACATAACACTTTGCACAGGCGAAAGGCCAAGCTCGTCATAAAACGGTTGTAAAGCCATTCGAGCCTTCTGAAGAACATCAATATCAATACGTGGCTCTTCCTGTACAAATAAGTTAACTGCAAACGGTTTTTTCGTTAGCTGTTTAACTTCCTGAATAAAGCTTTTCGTTTGTTCCCCATCTAAATACCCAGCTCCAATCGAACCTAAAATACCTGCCTCTGCGCAGGCAGCAACAAATTTTGGCGATGTTACACCGGCCATTGGTGCTTGAATCATTGGGGTTGGTATTTCAAAAATTGTTTGTAGCATAGCATTCACTCCTTACTTTTATTGTAAACTTTTCTTCCACATATGACCATCATGCAAATAAAAAAATCTTCTCTTCGTGACTTTTTATCTATCCATTGCTTCGGTAATTCTATCCTTCACTTCGACTCGTCTGTTCGACGATTCTATCCGTCGCTTTGGCTCTTCTATCATTATATGTATAAAAAAACCTACCCTTTTGTGAAAAGAGTAGGTTGCATGTTGTTATTCATTACGCACGAGAAACGTAAGAAGCTTCTTCTGTATTGATGATTAATTTGTCACCTTGGTTAACGAAGAATGGTACTTGTACAATAAGACCTGTTTCAAGAGTTGCAGGTTTTGTACCACCAGAAGCTGTATCACCTTTAATACCAGGCTCAGTTTCTGCTACTTCTAGCTCAACAGTGTTTGGTAATTCAATACCTAGCATTTCACTTTGGTACGATTGAATATGCACTTCCATGTTTTCTTTTAAGAATTTTAATTCATATTCAATTGCAGCTGAAGCAAGTTCAGTTTGCTCATATGATTCTAGATCCATGAAAACATGCTCGTCACCTTGTGCATAAAGGTATTGCATTTTACGGTTATCAATTTGTGCTTTTTCAACTTTCTCACCTGCACGGAAAGTTTTTTCATTTACTGAACCGTTACGTAGGTTACGTAATTTAGAACGTACGAACGCTGCACCTTTACCTGGTTTAACGTGTTGGAAATCTAACACGCGGTATAATTGGCCATCAACAATAATTGTTAGACCTGTACGGAAATCGTTTACTGAAATCATTTGTGTTCCTCCATAGATTATAAAATAATGAGTTCTTTTGACGAATGCGTTAGTAGTTCATTACCTGTCTCTGTGATTAAAATATCGTCCTCGATACGTACACCACCGATACCTGGTAAATAAACTCCTGGTTCAATCGTTACGGCCATACCTGGCTCTAGTACCGTATTTGAACGCATCGATAAGCCAGGGCCTTCATGTACTTCAAGACCAATCCCGTGTCCTAACGAATGACCAAATGCCTCGCCATAGCCTTTTTCTTTTAAGTAGTCACGTGCAATCGCATCTGCTTGAACCCCTGTTAATCCAGGACCTACTTTTTCAAGTGCTAGAAGCTGGGAAGCAAGTACTGCGTTGTACATATCCACTAATTTTTCAGATGGTTCGCCAACTGCCACAGTACGTGTAATATCTGAGATATAGCCATTGTACAGCGCTCCAAAGTCTAATGTGACAAAGTCGCCTTTTTCAATCACTTTATTCGTTGCAACGCCATGTGGTAGCGCTGAGCGAAGACCAGACGCAACAATTATATCAAATGAGGACTGGGTTGCTCCTTGTTTACGCATGAAGAATTCTAATTCATTCGAAACTTCAAGCTCTGTTTTACCTGGCTTGATGTAGTCTAAAATATGTGTAAATGCGTGATCAGCAATTTCACACGCAACCTTAATAATATTAATCTCTTGTTGCGTCTTAATCAAGCGAATTTTTTCAATTAGCCCAGAAATCGGTACTAAATCAGCTTGAATTATATTTTTATATAGCTCATATGTGCCATAGCTAACAGTATCTTTCTCAAAGCCCAATAATTTGATACCCATGTTATTTACTTGCGTTCCAATTTCTTCAAGGATTGTTGCCTCATGCTGTACAATTCGGAAGTCCTGTACTTGTGCAGCAGCTTGCTCTGTATAACGAAAATCCGTGATAAACACAGCATCATTTTGAGACACAATCGCTACGCCCGCTGTCCCTGTAAAACCAGTCATATAATGACGATTGTACCCGTTCGTAATTAAAATGCCATCGATATTTTGTTCTTGAAGTGCCTTACGTAGCTTTTGCAATTTCAACATAATCAATTCTCCCTCTCGATAAATGTGCGTAGTGCCAGTTCATAGCCTTTCGTACCTAGTCCACAGATTTGACCAAGGCATGCCGGAGCAAGATAGGAATGATGACGAAAAGCCTCACGTTTGTGGATATTTGAAATATGTACTTCTATAACCGGCACAGAAATCCCTGCAATCGCGTCATGTAACGCTATGCTTGTATGGGTATATGCACCGGGATTAAAGATAATACCATCATATTTTTCGTCTTCTGCTTCATGCATCCAATCAACAAGTACTCCTTCATGATTAGATTGACGAAACTCGACAGTGGCACCTAAAGACGCCGCAAGATTCTGAACATTTTTTTTCACATCTTCTAATGTCTCATAACCATAAATATGTGGCTCTCGTTTACCTAGTCGATTTAAATTAGGTCCATTCAAACATAATAACTTCACGCATATTCGCCTCTTTCTATGTACTTGCCATTTATTTTATCATACAGGGCAAGGCGCATACAGCAACTAATTTCCTTTTTGTGCTGTATGCTCTCTTTGATGAAAATTCGCTGTTTCAAGCAAGAACCGTAAAAGACAAATAACAACGACCATGAAAGGAATCGATAATTTCTTAAAGGATGAAAGTTGTAAAGGCAAATCAAGAGCAATCCATTCTAATGTGATTGTCAAAAAAAGTCCGAGCAAAAAAGAAGATAAAATAGCTGGAATTATATAAACATATCTCAATGTAATAAATAATAAAAATCCAATGATAAATAAAACTAGAATGAAAAAACTCCATTGAAAAAGTTTTGAGCTACCTTCAAACAGCTCCCACTTTTTATAAAAACCTATTGGATTCCATTTAATAAGATGAAAATATTGAAGTCCCTTTAAACAAAATGCTAAAAAAAGTGCACTCACGAGCGATGTTATACTAGCCACTTTCAAGCAAACCCCTCCTCCCCTTAGTTAATTTTCTAACGTTAATCATTTCCTAACTTGTACGATTAGTGTAGCCATATAGAAATTTTACTATGCGTAACTCTAGAGGTTTTTCACTAAATTTAGTACAATGGTACAGTTGAAATATATAAAGAGAGTGGTGTTAGCCTTGAGCAATTCACCTGTTTACGGGGGACAAGCACAATTAGAGGGTGTAATGTTCGGAGGAAAGGAACATACGATTACAGCCATTCGCCGTAACGATGATTCCATTGATTATTATCATTACAAAAAAAATCAAATTCCTTTCTTACAAAAGCTAAAAAAAATTCCATTAATACGAGGTATTGTAGCACTGATTGAGTCAGCTGGTTTAGGCTCTCGTCATATGCAATTTTCAGGAGATCGTTACGACGTTACACCTGGCGAAGAAGAAGAACATAAAGAGGAAGGCTCTAAACTTCAAATGATTTTAGGAGTTGCGGTTGTTGGTATTCTTTCCTTTTTATTTGGTAAATTTGCCTTTACATTAATTCCAGTATTTATTGCGGATTTTTTCTCTAGATGGATAGAGGGCAAAACCGGTCAAATTTTACTTGAAAGTGGCATTAAACTACTTTTACTACTTACCTATTTATATTTTATATCTTTAACACCTATTATTAAACGAGTATTCCAATATCATGGCGCAGAACATAAAGTTATAAACTGCTATGAAGCAGGTATGGAAATCACAGTGCAAAATGTACAAGCACAATCACGCTTACATTATCGATGCGGAAGTAGTTTTATGCTGTTCACTGTCTTTGTCGGTATGTTTTTATATTTCTTTGTGCCAACTGATCCACTATGGTTACGTCTTTTGGACCGTATTTTATTAATTCCAGTTGTTCTTGGTGTATCATTTGAAGTACTGCAAGCTACAAATGCGTGTCGTAATATCCCAGTATTACGCTTCCTCGGCTATCCAGGTTTATGGCTACAGTTACTGACAACACGTGAACCGAATGATGACCAAGTGGAAGTAGCCATCGCATCTTTCAATATGTTACTTCAAGTTGAGCAACAACCAGAAATTGCAGCTACTTTGAATCATGACTAAAAAAATCAGCTAGGCTTCTGCATAATTGCGTCCGGAATCGGCTGAAAGAAATTAAAGGGGCAGGTCCAAACAACTGATGAATCATTTGTTTGGACCTGCCCTCATTATTAAACTATTTAAAGTTTTTAGTACTGACCTCGCATCTTTCGTTTAAATAAGAGAGTAGCAATAATAAAAAGAAAGACCGTATAACCTATAACAATAGAGAGTGGTAGGCAAACATCTAAGTACGCTCCACTTAGTGCTGCACGTGCTGCATTAACAGCATGGACAAACGGCAATAATTGTGCAATAGATTGAAATGTACCACCGATCATATCAGGCTCAAACCACGTACCGCTAAACCATGTTGATAAATTGACAAATATCGCAAAGATGCCCCCTACCTGCTTATCCGTAAAAATTGTTCCAAATAATAAACCGAATCCAATATACAGCAAAGAAATGACAATAAGTACGCCTACCATTAAAAGGACAGATATATTGAATGACAAACCTAAAAATAGAGCGGTGAGCAAACAGAAAATAATTTGTAATAATGCAATGGGCAGCAAAGGCAATACATAGCCTAAAATATAATCACCTGCTGACATAGGAGAAGCAAAAATCCGCATTAAAAAGGATGAGCTTTTATCCTTGCCTAGTAACATGCCAGAAAAAAGAGTAAGAAACGAAAAACTAAAAACAATCACGCCGGGTGCTAGATTACTAATTTCAAATAATCCAAACGGCATATTTTTTTGCATCACTGAAAATAGACCCATAATTAGAACCGGTAAGCCCATGCCAAAAATTAATGTTATTGGATCACGCACTATTTCCTTATGATTTCTTGTAGCAAATACAATTGCCTTCAAAGTGAATCCTCCTCTGTAAGCTCTAAAAATACTTCTTCTAAAGAATGTTTTTTTGTTTCATGCATTAATTGCTGAATTGTACCAAGAGCACGCATTTTCCCTCGATGCATAATCCCTACACGATCTGCCAGCATCTCTACCTCTTCTAAATAGTGAGTGGTTAAAACAATCGTTACCTCACCTTTTAACTGGCTCAGTATTTTCCATAAATCACGACGTGCACGTACATCCATCCCTAATGTCGGTTCATCTAGAAAGAGTATTTTCGGATGAGACATCATAGCCATTGCAACACTTAATCGACGCATATACCCACCCGATAACGTTTTAGCTTTACTAGACTGGCGAGGAGTTAAGCCAAACAAATTCATCTGTGCATTTGCTCGTTTTTTTGCCTCTATTTTTGAGCAACCATAAATCTGGCCCATAAATAGCAAATTTTCTAATACAGTTAAATTAGGTGCAACAGCCGTTTCCTGTGGAGAAATATTTATTTTCTTTTTAGCAGCGACCTGATGGTGAACAATACTTTCTCCATCCAACATGGCATCTCCATCTGTTGGTGGTAATAGTCCGCAAAGCATTTTAATCGTTGTCGTCTTGCCAGCTGCATTTTGACCAAGAAGTGCAAAAAATTCTCCCTTTTCTATACATAAAGATAACTGATCCACTACCACAATTTCCTTATAATGCTTCGTTAAGCCCTTTATTTCAATTGTCATGAAAGTCACCTCTCTCGATTAGCATGGCATTAATCTTTTCAATATCGCGCTTCGAAAGCTTATATTGCAATAGCCATGTCACAACATAAGTTCCTAAGAAACTTGCGAATAAGGAGAAAATATTGGCCATCGTTTTCGGCATCCATAAAACTACGACAATTGGTATCCAAATAAGGGCCGTTACAAAAAAGTGCACAATATATTGCTTCAACATACCCCATCTCGCAATTTCAAAGAATAATGCAGCTAGCGCAAATGTGATCCCAATCAAACCCGTCAACACAACTTGAGTCATAATTGCCATTGTTTCACTTTCAAATAAAGCTTGAAATTCAGGAACTACCCAAACGTAGCTTTCTTGTGATATCCCAAGCGATACAAAGAATTGTACGATTTGTCCAAGTACCGCACCTATAATAAACCCACCTAAAATCCG
>Ga0213824_1001050_pt1 | contig 17542 bp, 18 predicted proteins | sample MC6MC0906MG_FD_179892 | JGI IMG/M metagenome (GOLD analysis project Ga0213824, IMG submission 179892) | Enriched soil aggregate microbial communities from Iowa State University, Ames, United States - MC6-MC0906-MG | ecosystem: Environmental > Terrestrial > Soil > Unclassified | place: USA: Iowa...
AGGAAACTAAAAAGATCTCCCATAACCTTCGCAACAACCTCACTACTTTCCATGTAATATATCATTATCTTACATGGTGGAATCGTGCTTTTACATTAAAGTATTGTAAAGATTAAAGAATGATCCAGCAGAGCTTTAAGTATTTCTTATTTTTTTGTAATTTTAATTTTTGAACCAAGCTCATTTCCACCTGTAGCAATTGGAATTAAATGATAACTTTTTTCTGTCAAATATAGGGCGTCGAGGCGAACTCCCCACTGTGTATAGTCTTCATTTAATGGATACGCAGCGTTTATGCGCCATAATTCTCCAGATGTGGATTGAATATTAAATTGTATGGCATCATTCAATAGGGCTATGTCAGAATGAAAATAAATCGTTGTTGATATTGGAGTAGAAACAACCTTGTCAATCGTTATTTGTTGGCCATCTATTAGCTTCACCTTTTTTTTCACTGAAAAAACGTTCCTATCTTCTTGTAATTGCTTCTGCGATGCTTCTACTTGAAAGTTCCATGGCTCGTCAATCGCCTTTTTCCCGTTCCAGTCATTATAGCGAATATCTAAATTTAATGTTTCATCCTTAGGTAATTCACTTAATTTGACACTGCTGTAAATGGTATAGGTTTTATCCGATTGTGCAATGGACTGCCCTCCATTTCTTACTGTAAACTCTTTTCCATTAATCAAAACTTGTGGAAAGAAGAAAATTTGATAGTCGATATGTGTATCCTTTTCTGGTTTAAAGGTAGCGTTTAATAAAATCTGATTGTCATCCACTATTACTTCATTTAAGGTCAAACTTCCAAGGCTATTTTCAGTGGTTTTACCTACAACTGTTTTATAGGTTTCAAAATTTAAATCCTTATTCAATAAATAGTAAAGTACAATAACACCAATCACTAATATAAAAAATAACACTACAACAAACCATATTTTACGCAATCGACTACCCTTTGACTGACCTTTAACTAGAAGCATATCATTAGACATCATGTACACCTCATTTTTTAGAAAGTTATATACACAAATGCGTTTTATTTATTGTAGTTGTTAAATGAACATTATATAACCTGCACGACTGAATGATTGTCACACCGTGTATCCTCATACAATGGGTATTGATCAGTTACAATTTTAGAAAACAATGGAGAAATTATTTGTAAGACTTTTTTTGAAAAATCCGTGACATCCGCCAGGGGCTTTAGGCCAACACGATGTTGGTCACTCAGGCGTTTTCACAGGATGTGAAGATTTTAGCCTGAGTTTCTCTATTTCAGCGGGCGTTTGTACACCCACTGTATAGGAAAAAAATCGCATTCATCTCGCCGCCTATAGAGGTGGGGGTATTCTGTACCTGACGCTTCGCTTTCGGCACAGTAAAGATCTGCAGAATCAAGATAAAATGAATAGCAAGGAGGACTAACGTTGAAAAAGAGAATTGCTTATGTAGGAATTGTTCTTTTTTTCATTGTTGTTTTGGCATTTGGTTCCTATAAGTTAATGAATGCTAGAGACTATCAACTTTTTGGCAAAATTACCTCTCATATTGACACTACAGACAAGGTTGTAGCACTAACTTTTGATGACGGTCCAGTAAAAAATGTCAGCGCCATTTTAACATTACTGGATGACTATGATGCTAAAGCAACCTTTTTTTTAATTGGAAAGAATATTGAAGAAAATTTAGAAGAGGGCAAAAAAATTGTGAATGCTGGTCATCAAATTGGCAATCATACCTATTCTCATAAGCGAATGGTCTTTAAGAGCCCTACCTTTTACAAAAATGAAATAGAAAAAACAGATGAGCTTATAAAAAGTATTGGCTATTCAGAAATCCCACCTGTTCGACCGCCATATGGGAAAAAGCTAATGGGATTTCCGTTTTATTTAAGTAAAACAAATCGCGCTACAATAACGTGGAATTTGGAGCCTGACTCCTTCTATTCAACGCCTGATGAAAAAATTAACTATGTGAAAGAATATATACAACCTGGCTCGATTATTTTAATGCATCCCATGTATGACAATACAGACAATGAACTGCAAGCGATCGAAGGTATTTTGCAATCACTTTCTGAGGATGGTTACCGCTTTGTCACCATTAAAGAACTACAGGACAAATCAGAGAATCTGCACAAGTAATGCAGATTCTTTTTTCATGAATAGCAGATTTCTATTTAAAGATTGTCGCTCTATTTAACAGCTTTTATTTTAATTAGTCAAAAAGAATCATAATTTTCTTATTATTAATTTATTTTAAAGTTATTAATTAGATAGTATTTTTGAAAATTTTCATTTATCTCCACAAAACTCTCCTTTCCTCACTTTTGTAATTACTTCATTAGAAAAACCCTAAAAAACCTTTAAATTACAAGCTTTTTCAAAAATTAATAACCCTTTAAAATAATTTTTATATTCCCCAAAAACGAATTAGATTATTCAGAAATGTAAAATAATATTTTTTCAGGAAAATATAAATTCATTTTTTGTTATTATATGTTATTATAATTTTAGAAAAACGACCTATTTTCAAAGAACGAAAAATAGAGGAAATATGAACTACAAAGGATGATGAATATGAAAAAAATTCAACAATTATTCCAAAGTGAAGATGGCAATATCCAGCAAAGAGAGATTTTTTTATCACTATTAGAGAAAATTGTTTCCTCTCTAGATGCATTAAAGAATCCCAATAAAACGTCTCTTGGACCAATGAAAGAGCGTTCCTCTAATTTTTACCAAGAATTAATGCAAGACAATCAAATAGCAAATACAGGTGTTGGACTCGATCAGGTTGTAGAAGAACTTACACAGTTGATGCAAGGACATCCTTATCATACGCGTAATTTTGTCACAAATGTTTTACCAATGGCCAGTATCCCTGGTATATTGGGCCAGTTTACAAATGCCCTGCTGAACGGTAACAACCTATGGGATGTCTATGGACCTGCTGCTGCAGAGTGTGAAGTAAAAGTTATAGCAATGATGTCGAAGTTAGTAGGCTATGACTATACTAAGAGCTTCGGCTATACAACTTGGGGAGGACAAGGGGCTGTATTTAGTGGTCTTCGTCTTGCCATTGCTAAGCAATTTCCACAGGCAAAGGAAGAGGGTGTTCCAAATAATTTATATTGCTTTGCATCAGAAAATGCACATTATAGCCTATTAAAATCGGTGGAAGCAGTAGGTATAGGAAGCAAGCATTTAGTTAGAGTAAAAGCTGGAAAAGACCATTCCATGGATATCAATGACTTACAGACTCGTATGACAGAGGTTATCGAAAACGGTGGAATCCCAGTCTATGTAGTAGCCACGACAGGCGCTACGGATCAATTTGCCATTGATGATGTACAAGCCATTAAGAAAGTCACTACAGGTCTTGAGAAGAAATATGCCTTAAAACCAATACATATCCATGCGGATTCCGCTCTGGGAGGCTTTTACGCATTTTTCAACGATTACGACTTTACTGCAAATCCTCTTCAATTAGAGGCAGATGTATTACAGGGACTAGCACATATTCGTACACGTATGCAGCATCTAGCAATTGCAGATAGTCTATGCTTTGACTTCCAAAAGCTTGGTCAGACACCGTATTTAACAAGTTTATTCTTAATAAAAGGAGGCAACAGTCTACAGTTACTTGATGTTGAGGACTTTGATACACCATACGTTGGCAATCGCGGTTATGGCTCCTACCATACAGGCTATACATTAGAGTGCTCACGAATGGGAAGTTCGATAGCTATTTATGCAGCTTTACAGGCATTTGGTAAAGAGGGTTATCAACAAATATTAGCCAATTATGTACGTGTTAACTTAGCATTTCGTGCACAATTAGCGGAGCATACACCAATGCTTCAAGTAGTGAATGAAACGAATATTGGACCAGTTACAGCCTTTCGTTTATATCCAGAAGGCTATAATTGGCACACCGAGCAGGCAGGTAGCTATAGACAAGACCAAATTGAATATATAAATGCGATTAATGCCTCTTTATTTGAGATCATAGGAGAGGATCGAGACGAAGTATTTTTCGGTGATACAACACGTGTTTGCACTGTCAGCACAAGTGATACAAATCAACAAATGCCAGTTGCAGCAGCAAAATTCTTTGCTATTTCTCCCTATACTGAAACAGAACATATTCGTGATATGATTCATTTCCTGCAACAGAAGCTAAAAGTATTGGAGGATGCTAAAGTTGAATATAATCACTAAATTAAAGGGTTCCTTACTCTATAAATATATTGCAAGTTTTACAATTCCCATTGCTATTATTTCGATCATATTTAGTGTGGTACTATTCTTAACGTCTTATCGAATTATCGATAATTTTGTTATTACTCAATTTGAGTCATCTTTAGAGGTTGTATCTAATTCTATTTTTGAAGATATAGAAAAAAATGATGCCATCGCTGCAGACAACGGGAATCATCAAAAATATGAACAACTACTAAAGCAATTAAATGGCACAGTCAAAAAATACGATGTTGAAAATGCGTATATCCTTTCCCGCTCTAATGGAAAGGAGCATATTGTCGCTTTAAGCAATAAAGACAATTACAAGGAAGATTATGTTTTTGATAAAAAAATGAATGTTGCTTTAGACTCTGGTTCTATACAAACAAGCGATATTTATCAAGATGAATATGGTATTCATAAATCCATTTTTATACCATTTAAAAACACGGATATTTTATTCGGTATAGATATGGATGCTTCCTTTATCTCTAAGCTGCAAACAGAGACACTTTGGATATGTATCATTATGACTGTGATTTTCATCCTATTAGGTATTATTGTCGCTTATTTCATTAGCATCGGTATTACAAAACCAATTAAAAAAATGACTGGTTATGTTGGCAGGGTAGCCAAGGGAGATTTAGCTGTTGAACCTCTACAAATCGAAGGTTCCAATGAAATCGCACAGCTTTCTACAGGCATCGAAAATATGACAGAAGATTTACGCTTACTTATTCAGCAAATCGCAGAAAATGCTAAGCAAGTAGCTGCCATGTCAGAGGAGTTATCAGCAAGTTCTGAGCAAACAAGTGCATCCGTACAGCAAATTACAACTTCCATGCAGGAAGTTGCTGCTGGTTCAGAAAAGCAAACATCCACCATTGAAGAGGTAGAAAATCATATTTCAGCAATCTCTACAAAGATGGCTGAAGTCGTTTCGAGCGTGAATGATGTGGCAGCAAAGGCAGTCATTGCATCCAGAATTTCTGAAAAAGGCAATACGACAATTCAAAGTGCGACTGAGAAAATGGCTGTCACTTCCACTGCCATTCAAGAGACTTCAGCAGTTGTGGAACGTTTAAGCACATACACAAATGAAATTGGTGACATTGTGACCTTAATTAACGAAATTACGGATCAAACCAATTTACTCGCGTTAAATGCATCCATTGAAGCAGCAAGAGCTGGAGAACACGGTAAGGGCTTTGCCGTTGTTGCAGAAGAAGTACGTAAGCTTGCTGATCAATCATTAGCAGCAACTAACAGTATTCGAACACGTATTGAAACCATTAAAGAGGAGTCTGTACAGGCTGTAAAATCTATGACAATTAGCAGTAGTAATCTCGTAGAAAGCTCAACAACCTTTAATGCATCTGGTGAGGCCTTTGGAGAAATTAATGCACATATTTTGGAGCTAACGCAGGAAATGAATCATGTCAATACAATCATTACTAATATGAATCAAGGTGTGAATAGCATTGCTAATTCTGTAGAAGAAGTTGGCGTAGTAGCCGTTCAAGCATCAGGAAATATTCAAAATATAGCAGCAGCGTCTGAGGAACAATCCGCTAGCATCGAGGAAATTACTGCATCTTCTAATAATTTAGCGGAGATGGCTCAACAGCTTCGTCATATCATACAAAAATTTCAGTTATAAAAACTAAATTGTTCTTCATCATAAAATCCGCTATACTTTCACAGAAATATAGCGGATTTTTTATGGCTGTCAGTATTATCTTTCCTTCAGTTGCATCCATGAAATGGTTTCTTTTAGGCCCGCTTTATAAGAAGTACGTGGTAAAGGACCAATTTCCTTTTCATACTTTTCCCCACTTAAAATAACTGGTTCTTCTGTTAAATAAAACATTTCAACTACTTCCTTCATTGATGGAGAAAATATTCCTATTAATTGTATCATTCCTTTAGATACAGTCCGGATCCCTTTCTTGTAACCTGTTAATTCGCTTAGAATTTCTACTAATTGACCCCCAGAAATGGCATGTGTAGCTGGCACATTCCAATTTTGATTGTATGTATCATCTCTTAATGCTAATTCAACCATAGCCTTTGCACCATCAATTGTATAAAGGAATTCCCTCTTCACCTGCATATTTCCTACAAAATTAGCCTTTTTACCTTGTACAACATTTTTTAATGTTTCATAGAGTATGGTATTCTCTGCATTTGGTCCATACAAATCTGGGAAATGAACGATTAGAGAAGGTACATGGCTCTCTTTTAATTTACTTTCCATAGCCAACCGAATTTTCCCCTTCTTTGTATGTGGCCTCTTCTCTGTCTCCTCAGTAACACCAATGAGCGATTGTTTCCCATATGCATATATATTGTCTACAAGTGCTATCCTCGCTCCTTGGTTTTCAGCTATTTTTAACACCATCTCTAGGCACGGTATATGGAGCTTTTCCCAATCCTGATACGGAAAACTTATTGCATGAAAAATAACATCCACTCCTTTTGATGCCTGACTAATATCTTGTTCATTAAAAATATCACCTGCAATGATTTCAACATTTTTGGAATGGCGAAATAACGCAACTAGTTTTTCTTTGCGTCGTGCAAATGCCTTCACCTTTATTTGTCGGCTTACTAATTCATTTACAAGAGCATAACCCATTCCACCAGATGCTCCGATAACTAAAGCTGTTTTCAATAGTAATTCCCCCTTTAATTAACCACTGGTCAAATAAACATTTAAAGATAGCTCTAGATAATTGTACCTAGAGCTCAACTTTAAATTAATGCCTTGAGAAGAAATCTTGCATGTACATCTACTGCTTCCTTGGCTTCCTCATAATTTTTAACATAATGACGGTAATGTGCTACAAATCCATGCAGCGCAATAAATGTAGAATGGATATCTGAAAGCAGCAGCTCCGTTTCTGATAAAGCTTGTACGGATTGTGCAAATTTTTCATAACTAAGGTTGGCTGCCTCTTGTGAGAGTCCATCAATTTCATTGTCCCTTACCATAAACATTAATTCATATTGACTTTGATTATTTAAACCAAATGCAATATAGCCTACAAAAATATTCTTCAGTTTAGTAGAATTATCTTCAGGACCATTCACTGTATTATCTAAAGTAGTGTTTAATTCAGAAAAATAATCACCTAAAATAGCATAAAATATTTCTGCTTTATTTTTAAAATGATAGTATATCGCCCCATGACTACAGCCAATTTCCTTAGCAATACTGCGCATCGATACATGATGAAAATCCTTCGTAATAAATTGTTTATGTGCCTCATGTATAATCATTTCTTTTGTTAATTCCTGTGTTGATGGTTTACGTGGTGACATATTACCCTCCCGATTTGACCAGTGGTTAATTAATAGTGTACTAATATTTTTTTAAATTAGCAATAGTTGGATTAAAAATCCTATTATCAATTATGCCTCGGCATAATTGCGTCCGGAATCGGCTTTGTGCTTAGGCCTGCGTGATGCGGGTCAGTTAGCCGTTATCGCATGGATGCGATGATTTTAGGCTAACATCCTTTATTAACTCCTTTCCGATTCCGTGACATCCGCCAGAGGCTTTATCTTCATTCAGTAGGTGTTTGGACACCCACTGAAAAGGAAACAAAACCGCATTCATCTCACCACCTGTAGAGGTGGGAGTCTTCTGCTGAATGAAGATAAAAGAAAACGAATTTCTCATTGGAAAGAAAATTCGTTTCATTGTCAAATTAAATAATACTCTTCACAACTTTTGAAATAACAGCACCTTCAGCTTGACCTGTTAACAAAGGTTTTGCAATCTTCATTGCGTCTCCCATGCCCATTCCCTTTACTATTCCAGCCGCTGCCAGCTTTTCTGCAACTTCTTCTTCCGTTAATTGCTTCGGCAAGAATGATTTTAAAAGCACTAATTTCGCTTCTTCTTTTTCAATTAAATCAGCTCTTCCTGCATTTTGGGCACCCTCTAAAGCCTGATTTGTTTGCTTTACCTCGCGATTGATAATAGCAATTTCTTCTTCAGAGGATAAAGCCACTCCCTTTTCCTTCTCCGCTAAATCTAAGGCAGATTTCAACAGCGACAATACGCCTTTTGCCAATGCATCCTTTTCTCTCATCGCCTTTTTTAATTGTTCAAATACCTCTGTTTTTAACAATGTTTTCACTCCTCTAGACCATATATTTCAAAAAAATTATACCATAAAGTGAATTAGAGATGTTTTTCTCATCCCTAAGTGCAGGCTATACTCCTGTTTATACATCTTCTACTACACTAATTTTGGAGTAAAGGTCTGAAGTTGCCTGTTCATGTAGATAAAAAACCGTAGCCTCGAAGGATACGGTAATTAAAATTTATTTTGCCCGCTTTAGCATACGTACATCCGCTTTTGTTTCAAGTAGTTCATGAGATAATATTTCCATCTTCGTATCCATACTATCTATTTTCTGACTTAAATTTTGTTCTACTGAGTCTAATCTGCTTTGCAGTAAATTTGTTTTTTCCTCTAATTTTGTTTCAACTGCATCAATTTTTTCTTCTAATCTTTTTTCAACCGCATCAATTTTTTCTTCTAATCTTTTTTCAACCGCATCAATTTTTTCTTCTAATCTTCTTTCGACCGCATCAATCTTTTTTTCTAATCTAACTTCCACCGCTTCAATTTGTTGCTGAAGATCAGATTTCATAACCTGCATTTGCGTAGATAGCTCCAAAATCGCTTGAAGGATGGCATGTTGGTTCACTTCCTGCTCCATTTTTATCTTCCTCCTCTCTATCATTCTTCGTTCTATCTATAAATTTCTTTCCATTGTTATCATTGTAGAAAAAGAAAAGTAGCATTACATCTACTACTCTACTTTCCATTCTATCTAGGATTTATTTTAAAGTCAAAATATCAAAAGAACGAGTCTAGCTATCAATATCATAATAGACTTCTCTACTACTTCTACTAATAATATTCTAAATTTTCATCATTTTAAAATCTTCTCTACCATTTATCCAATAGATAATGCCAATTATTGCTCCACCAATTATATTTCCAAGTGTTACAGGTACTAAATTGGCAATGGCTCCCGCAAACGATATAAGTTCGCCATGAGGCATAAAGAGGGCAAGACAAAATAATGTCATATTGGCGATGCTATGTTCAAATCCCGAAGTAATAAATGGAAAAATACAACAAAAGATCATAGCTAATTTCGCAATTTCTGTTTTTAATTTATATGCACACCATACTGCTAAGCAGACAAGCAGATTACATAAAATTCCTCGGCATAAAAGCTCGACAAATCCGGCATTCATCTTAACAGCCGCTATTTTCTCAATATAAGCAGCTGTATCTCCCGTCGCAAGCCCTGCATAAAAAAATAACCCAGCGCTTAATAGGGAGCCACAAAAATTTCCTATGTAGCTAAATGTCCAAATACCTATCATTTCTAGGGATGTAGATTTTTTGGATAATGTACTAATCGTTAAAACTAAATTATCCCCCGTAAATAAATTTGCTCCAGCCATCATAACCATGCTAAGTGCCACGCCAAATGATAAACCTTGTACAACCTTCATACTTGGTACGCCAGCAGGATCAAACAAACCGCCAATTGTGACGATAAGTAAAATTCCAAAACCGATAAAAAGGCCTCCTAAAATTGCTTGCAATAAATAATTGACAGGTCTTTGCTTCATCATTGTTATTTTTGTTTCCGCAGTTATACAAATCATAGATATGGTCTCTTTCATTCATTTCCCCCCATGCAAACCTCAACTATATTTATCATAACTGATTTATGGGCTTTCCAAAAATACCAATGTAAGGATTTTATTTTTAAGCAAGAGGAGATAATGTTTACTGATTTTCCAAAAATGAATTTGTATGATTATAAAAGTTGAATTTACAAATACATTAATTTTTCCTATCAGCCTTTTTAATCTTTCTATTAGGAATATCATTGCTCAAAAACCTTTCAAATGATAAGATGCGTTTAATCCCTACAATTCAAGTATGTTAAGTAGGTAAAAAAGGAGTGGATCGGATGGGTCAAGTAATTGCAAATAAAATAAAGCAATCCATTACGGAGTTAATTGGGCATACTCCACTTTTGGCCTTAAATCAATATGTTAAAGAGCAACAGCTAGAAGCCGAAATTATTGTGAAGCTAGAGTACTTTAATCCGGCTAATAGTGTGAAGGATCGTATTGCAAAAGCTATGATTGAGGATGCTGAAGCTTGTGGTGTTTTAACAAAGGAGAAAACAATTATTGAAACGACAAGTGGAAATACTGGTATTGGCTTAGCGGCAATTGCAGCCGCAAAAGGTTATAAGCTGCGGATTTACATGCAGGATGGGGTAAGTGAGGAGCGTACAAAGGTTGTGAAGGCATATGGGACTGAGGTAGTGCCATTTTCTGATGTTCCAGAAATGGTAGCGGCCTTTGAGGAGACAGATGGTGATTTTGTGGAAACAATTAAAGTTTTTAGAGAAACCGTCGTTGATCGAGAGGAAAATGTAGTATTTCTTAATCAACTTAACAATGAGGCCAATCCAAACATTCATAAGCTAACAACAGGTCCTGAGATTTGGGATGATACAGAAGGTGATATTGATATTTTTGTAGCCTCAATAGGAACGGGTGGGACAATAAGTGGTGCAGGTGCCTTCTTAAAATCTAAAAATCCCAATATTCAAATTATAGGTGTTGAGCCAGCTATTAACTCCATTGCAACCGTCGATAATCCAGATATTATTGAAATCACGGGTGTTCACCGCTTCTCTGACGCTGAGGAGGCACGCGTTCCATCGAATGTTCATTTAGAGATCATTGATGAAGTGCTTGAAGTAGAAACTGTTCAAGCCTATGAAGCCGCTCGTGCAGTAGCGAAAACAGATGGTCTATTAGTAGGTACCTCATCAGGTGCTGCCTTATTCGCTGCTACAGTTCTTGCAAAACGTCCTGAGAATAAAGGAAAAAGGATAGTGGTCATTCTTCCCGATACTGGTCTTCGTTATTTATCAACTGATCTATTTTAAGAACAAGCATTGAAAATCAATTTCGCCTTGGCGTAATTGTAGCTGCCGCTTTGCTTTCGCTACAGAAAACATTTGTTGCTGTCGCTTCGCTTTCGCACAGATAAATTGCCACAGGACGTGGCGTTCTTAGACTGAGTTCCGCTATTTCAATAGGTGTTTGGTCACCCATTGAAAAGGAACCAAAACCGCATTCATCTTACCACCTGTAGAGGTAGGAGTCTTTTGCTGAATGAAGATAAAAAACGAAGGGTATAACAGCCTGCCCTTCGTTTCTTTACAAGATTTTAATAGCTTGTTAGAAAAACCTTTCCTTTAGTTGTTTTGAATGATTCCACAACCTTTATTGCTTTTTGAATATCTAACAAATCATAATGAGAATCAACTGCCATCATTTTTAACATACCACTATTCACTAAGTTTATTAATTGATGAAATGTATCTTGCCATTTTTCTACAGAAACTTGCTTATTCCAATGGCGTAAATGGAACATATTAGCCCTAACATTGGCCTCTTTCACAATACTTTGCCAATTCACTTGTATACCTGACAAAAGACCAATTGCTAAAAATTCTCCTTCAGGTTTTACACAAAAAGCAAGGTCGTTACCAGCTACTCCTCCAATGGAATCAATAGCAGCATCAGTACCCTTACCATTAGTAATTTCCATTACAGTTTCATAGAGCGCTGTTACAGAGGAATCGATTACAGAGGAAGCGCCAAGCTGAAGTAAATCATTTGTATGCTTATTATTTCTCGTTACTGAAATAAGCTGAAAACCAATCATTTTTGCTAGTTGTGCAAAAATATGACCAATAGCAGATCCACAGGCATTCACTAATAAAACATCATTTGGTCGCAGTTTTAGTACTTCTGTACAAGTAACCCAAGCCGTCATGGGGTTAATATACATTTGGGCTGCGGTAAAATCATTTATTGAATCTGGAATTGGTACGGCGAATTCTGCTCTTGTTTGAACAATCTCCTGCCAAGTTCCATCTCCTCGTAAAGGTAATACACGTTTACCGATAAGATTTTGAGAAACAGACGGACCTACATCCTCTACAATTCCTACTCCCTCATAGCCAGGAATAGTTGGTAAAGAAATTCGATGAGCATACTTCCCCCAAATAGGTAGTAAATCAGAAGGATTTATCGGTCGTGCTAACATCCGAACAAGAATTTCCTGTTCTTGAGGAGGCTTAATCGTTTTATTTTCAAACTTTAAAACCTCCAGAGGATTTCCAAATTCATATAATTTAATGCTTTTTGCTTTCAAAAAATAGAACTCCTTTATGATTGATTCACGCATTTTTCAACTATTTGTAAAAACAACATCATCCCCGGCGCGTCGAGATCGCGTTCTGTAAATCCAAGTTTGTGATCAATTTCGCCTTGGCGTAATTGTGTCCAGATTTTGAATTGTGCCCAGGCCTGCACGAGGGCCGACACGATGTCGGTCATTTCGGCAATGCCACAGGACGTGGCGTTTTTACCGATGCAGGTCAGTTAGCCGTTTTCGCAGGATGCGAAGATTTTAGGCTAACATCCTTTTATTCAACCCTTTGAAAATCAGTGACATCCGCCGGAGGCTTTTGGCCAACATTATGTTGGTCATGCCGTCGTTGCCACAGGACGTGGCGCTTTTAGACGGCGTTCCTCCATTATTGTAGGTGCTTGGACACCCACTGAAAAAGTAATCAAAATCGCATTCATCTCACCACCTATAGAGGTGGGAGTCTTCTACTGAATAAAGATAAATGTGTGATAGATGCCATCTGAAATAATTCTTCCATAGCCAATTAATGTCTCATTCACGTAGATTGAAGCACTATACCAACTGTTAGTAATTGCTTGATATAGTTGATCATACGTATAAAGCCCTTTGGCATTCCAACCAGTTGTTTGATGTAAAGCTTTATATGACTTCATTGATGAGTTAGATTTACTTATTACGTACGCCATAAAATGTCCCCTTGCTTTTTGAAAAATATACATCGAATTAAATAGCAAATAAGGACATTTTGCTACCTAAATAAACAGATAGAGCATTATAGCTGCGTAACTGTAAAATCACCCATCTCACTCATATATAATTGAAGTTGTTTATCAATTTCTATCATAATCGGACTGACAATCGCTTTTTTATCAGAAAAATACCAAATACGTCCACTTGGTCCTAATAGTAAATTTGCACCATCTTCATAATTCCCTATAAACGTAAGCGTATCTGCACGAATTTCACTGTTTTTCATTGGCGTTAGACCATATTCTTTTAAACTATTTGCTACTGAATAAATGGTATCCGTGGTTAGATTCATTTCACCAATATTTAGCACATGCTCAGGTGAAAAATACTCAGCAACTTGTTTTTGGTTCACTTCCTGTCTTGAAATAAGCTCTATAATATTATCTTCTGGGTCATAAAAATAACAGGAAAAGGCCTTCAATGTGTCAAAATACACTTCATCTTCTTCAGCTGAAAACAGTATTTCCGCATGCTCTTTTACCCAACCTTTTGCCTGTTGAAATAAATTACATGGAATATTTAAAGCAAAATGATATTGTTTTTTCACAGAAGCAGGAACTTTTTCAAATGTGATCGTACTTTCACCAACAGCAACAGTAAAATAATAATCCGTATTTTTTACTAATGAAAATCCTAATTGTGTACTATAAAATTCCTTCATTTTATGTAAATCATATGCATATAGCTTTACTCTGGTAATTTTCACCGTAAGCATCTCCCCTACCCTTTGTCTCATTTACTATACTAGTCTCAGTAAATGAATACCTCATGCAAAAGAATGAACATCAACTTATAGTGGAATGCGATCGCCTCTACTATTAGGCTGTGAAATAACTAAAAACTCTATATCTTCCTCGGTATCATTTCGCATTTGATGGGGTGTTAAAGGTGGAACTTCAATTCCTTCGCCCTTCTGTAAGATAATAGAATCACCGTCAAGATCGATTATTGCGGTGCCAGACAGCACAAAGAAAAATTGTTGTGTATGATGATGATAATGGTTAATTTCTGCTGTTTTAGCTGGCATACGCTCATGAATAATACTAAGCTCATTATTTTTAACTAGATGCCAGCCATCACAGAGCTCTCCCCATCTATAATGTTCTGCATTTTGTTTGCTTATTTTCAAAATGATAACCACCTACCTATAACGTTAACACTAAGGCTCTTCTCCAACATATGGGATGTATCTCACACACCCTCTACCAATTACTCAAAATTATGGATATACTCTATAATATAGACAGTACTATGAACAATCATAATCTTATCATGTTAGGAGAGAGAAGAATGAATGTCAAAAAACAGTTGTCTGGTATCGCTCTTGGCTTTTTGTTTACAACAATTCTTTTATATATCTTTTTTGATTTTTTCTCTTGGACAATTAGCCTCGGATTTTTGTTAGGTATCTGTGTTTTTGCTGTGATATTACTATTCTTGAAAAGGACATAAATGCTTACTCATAATGTGTTTAAAAACTTTTCAAATTTGTTGACACTCATAATTTCATGTGTAACGAACTGCCCATTATAAAATAATCCAAAGGTTGTCCAAAAAATAGGAGCATTCTGTGCTTCTTCTTTTGTGGTTAGCTGGTATGCATGAAAAGGAATGCCCTTTTTCACAGCAGCATCCCTTAAATCATCTATAACACCTACCGCAAAGGGACATTGAGCTGTATAGTATATGTTAATACCATCACTTTGAGGTTTTAGATCACTCGTATGTAATTTAAATGATGGCTCAACAGCCTCATCGTTAAATTTATAGACAGCTAGCTCAAAATAAGGGGCAGCATGATCTACAATTTTAAATCCTAAATGCTCAAAAAAACGTTTATCACTTAAAAAAGGAAGCTTTTTCTTTCCTACGATATGTACAATCCCATCCATTCCTTGTGCTTGTGCATCCTCTATACACTTTTCAAGTAATCCTCTAGCATGATGCTGATTTTTATATTTACCTGAAACCCATAGACAATTTATATACATATAATTCGGTGCCTCAATAGGAGCCCAGGCATGATGTGCAGGTAAATATTCGATAAAAACCTTTGCACGTTCATTCAATCGATAAAAAACCAACCCATCATGTATGCGATCCATTAACCATTTTTTCTTTTCCTTTACTGCTTGCTCGTATTGCTTAGCGCCAAGCGCACAGCATATATGCTCCTGTTCAATCTGATTGCTTGTCATTTGAAGATACTCCACTTTATAATTCACCTCTGTTCTTTCTAAACTCTAAGATTCTGTTACCTACTATTATACCAGATGAAAATATACTAGTTTAATTCTCCATTTTCAGAAACAAAGAAAATCTGAATTAATTACGCTCCAGCGTCATTGTGTCCGAATTTTTTAAAGTGAACTCGAAAAGCTCCTCTTCAAAATCCGTGACATCTGCCAGGGGCTTTGGGCCAACATGATGTTGGTCACTCAGTCTTGTGTTGTTGTTGCTGTCGCTTCGCTTTCGCACAGATAAAACCGTGTTGCTGTCGCTTCGCTTTCGCACAGATAAAACCGTGTTGCTGTCGCTTCGCTTTCGCACAGATAAAACCGTGTTGCTGTCGCTTCGCTTTCGCACAGATAAAATTGCCACAGGACGTGGCGTTCTTAGACTGAGTTCCGCTATTTCAGTAAGTGTTTGGACACCCACTGAAAAGGAACCAAACCGCATTCATCTCACCACCTGTAGAGGTGGGAGTCTTGTGCTGAATGAAGATACATTATCGTAATACTTCTTTCACATAATACGACATCTGGGTACTAACATCACTTAATTTTTCAATTGCCTCACTAAATTGCTGCACTAGCTCGGCCTGTTCATTGGATGCCACTTCAATTTGCTCCATGCTCTCCATCAAGGATTGAACATTATTAGTGATGGTCTTAAGTGAAGTTTCAATTTGTTCTGTAGCTGTAGATGTTTCACTCGATAATTTCCGAACTTCCTGTGCCACAATATTAAACCCTGCTCCATATTGCCCAGCACGTGCTGCCTCAATGGATGCATTTAAGCCAAGTAAATTGGTTTGCTTGGAAATGGTTTTAATAAAATCTGTCACTTCATTAGAGCGTGAGGAATTTTCAAGAGCATGACGAGATTTTTCTGCGATGGATTCACTCGTTGCGGATAGCTCTTCAGAATGTGCGGCTATTGTATGTATTTTTAATTGTAAATCTTGAATAATTACTTGTAGACTTTCCATAAATGCTCCGACTTTTTCTTGCGCCTCTAGTGGGAAAAGCAAGCTTAATATTCCTACGACCTTACCATTTTCTCGTATAGGATACAACTCACTATTCATAGGGATACCAAAATACTCTTTAGGAACACTACGCTTTAAAAATTCCCCCTGTGCAACGCGACGAAAATCTGATGAATCCTCTGGAATAAAACCAACTTTTAAATGTGTTTTTACTTTTACACCATCTAAAACAAATAGTACTTCTCTTGTCACACGGTCATTTAATGTGATAGATATTTCCTTCTTAAATATTTCATGGAAAATTGGTAATGTTTCTTTTAATGCTTGTATTACCCCCATTGTAACTCCCTCCCCTTGTTCTCTCAATTATACCTTATCGGATGTTAAGAGAGTTATATATATTGGTAAATGTTAGTCTTTTTGTAATATTTAATTTTGAGAAAATTGTATCTCTTGACATGACCTTATACAAATCTAAAGTTCTAATTGATGAGTAGGCATTTTTGATTTATAACAGGGCTAATTTTGATATTACGGATATTGGGGCTATTATTGAGCGGTTCTCGACTCTTCCTGAGCGGTTTTCTTCTTAACCCGAGCGGTTCTTGACCCTTACTGAGTGATTTTCTTCTTATCCCGAGCAGTTACAGACCCTTCCTGAGCAGTTTTCTTCTTAACCCGAGCGTTTCTCGACTCTCCCTGAGCGGTTTTCTTATTAACCCGAGCGGTTCTTGACCCTTACTGAGCGATTTTCTTCTTAACCCGAGCGTTTCTCAACTCTTCCTGAGCAGTTTTCTTCTTAACCCGAGCGGTTACAGACCCTTCCTGAGCAGTTTTCTTCTTAACCCGAGCGGTTACAGACCCTTCCTGAGCGATTTTGGTCTTATGTCAATAAAATGGACACAAAAAATCGAGCGTTTCTTTACTACCGCCCTTTGGTTGCTCTGCTCTTTTTATCGACGCCCTCCAAAATGGAGCCCGTCGATAAAAAGACCTTTAAGCGGATTTTGAACGGTTTGATTTATCTTTTTGGGCATTGATCCGCTCAT
>Ga0213824_1001054_pt1 | contig 17442 bp, 14 predicted proteins | sample MC6MC0906MG_FD_179892 | JGI IMG/M metagenome (GOLD analysis project Ga0213824, IMG submission 179892) | Enriched soil aggregate microbial communities from Iowa State University, Ames, United States - MC6-MC0906-MG | ecosystem: Environmental > Terrestrial > Soil > Unclassified | place: USA: Iowa...
TTTATATTTAACTTGTTCATTCGCTAAATGTTCTTCTTTTAACATTTGATGATTAAATGACGAGGCAAATATAGTCACCTGATGCCCACGTTTAATTAATTGTTTAGCTAAATCAAAATGCCTTGTCCCGCCACTCGAATTAGGTCCCACTGCGTAGTGATTAAAAATCCATATATTCATACTTTCACCTATTGATTTTTTAATAATTGATTTTCATCAACGTTTTTATATTTCCTTGCTGGGCTACCCATTACTAAGCTTTCACTTTCCACATCTTTTGAAACTAGGCTTCCAGCAGCAACTGCACCTTCTTCATGAATAACTTTTCCTGGAAGAATAATAGAATTAGCTCCAATTCTTCCTCCCTTTTTCACAGTAACACCCTTAAATTTATCAAATCTTTCCTTGCCACGTGCCATATAGTTATCATTTGTTGTAACTACGCACGGTGCAATAAATACATAATCTTCCAATTTTGAATAAGCCGTTATATAACAATTTGTCTCTAGTTTACAATAGCTGCCTACTGTACAGTCATTTTCAATAGCAACACCACGACCTACAATTGTTTTTTCTCCAATTGTTACTCGCTCGCGTACTGTTGCTAAATCAGCAATAAATACGTCCTCTGCTATTGTTGCATTTGCATATATAATAGCCGATGTACCTACTGTTACACCATTACCAATTTGTGTGGGTGGTAGCTTATTAACCTCAGGTAATATAGACGCCTTTGCACGAGTTGGCTGTTTACCAATTACTGCATTATCTTGAATAATAACATTATTTCCAATGATTGTACCTTCATAAATCACAACATTATTTCCAATAATAATATTTTCACCAAATTTTACATTCTCTCCTATAATTATGTTCTGTCCATTTTTAAACATATGCGTCACTCCTTTACAAAAAGCCAGTCTATCATAGACTGGCTTTTTATTATTTTAACATTTCTTTTAAAATATTTGTTATCTTAACTGCTGCATCTCCACTACCATATAAATTATTAATTGGTAGTCCTTCTTGAATATATTTTAATACTTCTGCTAAATCCTCAGTCAATGGGTCTACTAGTTGATTCCAGCCATATTCAACAGTTTCGATCCATTCCGTTTGAAGCCTTAATGTCACACATGGCACTTTCATAAAGTATGCTTCTTTTTGTACACCACCTGAATCAGTTATAATTGCCTTCGCATTTTTTTCAAGTAGAAGCATTTCTAAATATGAAACTGGCTCGACTATATGAATATTGGTAGAATCAGTCAATAAAGATGCTAAGCCATACTCTTTTATTTTATTCTTAGTACGTGGGTGTAGAGGTAAATATACTTTTTCCTCCACTTTACTGAAAGCTTTCAAGATGGCTGTTAGTTGTTCTTTGGTGTCTGTATTTTCTGCACGATGAATTGTTCCTAAATAATATTGTTTAGATACTAAATCAAAATTTTGTAAGTTAAATCTCCGTTCAGCTAATTCCATATTATAAATAACAGCATCATACATTACATCACCAACAGTATAAACCCCCTCGGTGATACCTTCTTTTTGAAGATTTTTTACTGCTGTTTCAGTTGGTGTAAATAAAAGCGTTGATACATGGTCAGTCATGACACGATTCAATTCTTCAGGCATTAATTTATTATAACTTCGGAGTCCTGCTTCAATATGGATAAGTGGAATATGACGTTTACTAGCTATAATCGCACCAGCTAAAGTTGAATTGGTATCACCGTATACTATAATCGCATCTGGCTGTTCTTTATCAACTATCTCTTCAAGTGCGATTAACATTTTTCCTGTTTGTCGACCATGTGAATCTGAACCAATTCCTAAATCATAATCAGGCTTTGGAATATTTAATTCATCGAAAAAAACACCAGCCATATTATAATCATAATGTTGCCCAGTATTAACTAAAATCTCTTGAAAAGACTCACGTAAAATACGTGAAACAGCCGCTATTTTAACAAGTTGTGGTCTTGTACCTGCTATTGTCAATATTTTTTTCATGCATAGAACTCCACAATTTTAGAAATAATATAATCTTGCTGTTCCTTTTTCAACTCTGGGAACATTGGTAAAGATAGGGCTTCCTTTGTTGCTTGTTCAGTTATTGGTAAATCCCCTTCTTTATATCCTAAATAAGAAAATACAGGCTGTAAATGTAATGGTACAGGATAGTAAATCATTGTAGCAATACCTTGTTCTTTTAAATATGCTTGTAGCTCATCACGACGCTCTACACGTAAAGTGTATTGATGATAGACATGGTAGAAACCTTTTGCTTCTACGGGGGTTGTTACATACTTTCCAACCTTCGCTTGAAGTTGTTCTGTATAATAAGCTGCATGTACTCTTCTTTGCTCCGTCCACTTTGACAGATGAGGTAGCTTAACGTTCAAAATAGCTGCTTGCAGTTCATCTAAACGGCTATTATAACCTAAAACTTGATGATAGTATTTTGGTTTACTGCCGTGAACGCGAATAATGCGTGCATTTTCAGCTAGCTCAGCATTATTTGTTACAAGCATTCCTGCATCTCCATATGCACCTAGGTTTTTCGTTGGGAAAAAACTATATGTGGCTGCTGTTCCTAATTCACCAACAGAATTTCCGTTTTGTTTTGCACCAATTGCTTGTGCAGCATCTTCAATTAACACTAAATTATGCTTATTTGCAATTTCACGCAGGCTTTCCATGTCAGCCATTTGCCCATACAAATGAACAGCTATTATCGCTTTTGTTTTTTTCGTGATTGCTTTTTCAATTTTGTGCGGATCAATATTAAATGTTATAGGATCAATATCTACATAAACAGGCTTGGCATTCGCACGTGCAATAGCTCCTCCTGTAGCAAAGAAAGTAAAAGCAGTCGTGATAACTTCATCTCCTTCTCCAACACCTGCTGATTGTAGTGCAATATGTATTGCGTCAGAGCCATTTGCCACACCAATACCATGTGCTACATTACTTAGTTTTGCAACATCATCCTCTAATTGCTTTACATTAACTCCTAAAATAAACTGAGAAGATGACATGACCTTATCAAGTTCAGTTAGCACGTCTTCTTTAATTGTTTGATATTGCTCTGCTAAATCTAACATTGGGATTTTCATATTTATATTCCTCCGATTCTTTTAATAATAGTTCCCGAGAAAGAAGTAATTTTATTTATATAGTCCATTATAATAAGCATTAGGTTTCTTTTAATAAGGGATTTCTTTCGTTTTTTTATCCAAATAATTTTTCATAGATTTCTAAATCGATTGGAAACTGCATGAGATATTTTGATACCCTTCACGTATCCTTCCTGAATTCAGGAAATTGTACCATCCAACCTTATAATACTTGCTAATGAATACAGTCAATATGCAAAGCTAAAATACCGACTTAGAGCATAGTAATAATGTAATTTATTTAAAATCCTTTTTCATTATTTAGTTAATAACGTTGAGAAAATCTAAAAAAGACTATCTATTTTACCAAGCTAATTTAATTTTTCTTTATTATTAAATAGCCCAGCATCATAAATATCCCCTTCATCCTATAATGCATCTCGTAAATATTTTTTAAATACTTCATTCCAAAGTATACTTTCGTTTCTATAAACAAAAGGAACACCATTTTCAAAAACTGAAAGGAATTCCTCACTAATCTCTACTCTATTCTTTTTGTCTTTTATAGAACAACCAAAGAGGAAAAGCAGGGCAATAAAAAGAAGTATTTTTACCACATTTTATCTATATCTCATTAAAATTCTTTATATACTTCTACTAATTTAACACTTTCAATCTCCCAATTATATTTTTGTTCAACGAACTTCCTTCCATTTTCACCCATTTCTTTAGCCCGTTCTTCATCTAAAAGTATGTGTATTACAGCTTGAGCGATTGCTTTTTTATCCAACGGATCTACTAAAACTCCGCAATTTGCCTCAGTAATGATAGAACGCCATAGTGGAAAATCGGAAGCAATTACCGGTATACCCGCAGCCATATATTCAAACATTTTAACTGGTAATGCGTCTATATAATTTATAATAGGGTGAAGTGTTACTAAACCTAATTTACTTGAGTTTAATAACTCTTTGATTTCCTCTCTGTTTAGAAAACCTTTATAATCTACATATTCCCAATTTTTCAAGGTTAATAATTCATCCTTTATTTTCCCATCAATTGGACCTGCTAATTTTAATTTTGTCTCCAATTTCTTATTTACTAAAGGTAGCATACCAACCATTTCAAAAATCCCTCTCACTGTTGTGATACCACCAACATAACAAATGTTGTCTTTTTCTACATGTGGGCTATGTTTAAAATTCATCTCTTTTAATGATGGGAAATTATTAATGACTACTGAATTTTTATTTATTTTTATAAATCTTTCTTTAATGTAGGGCGTTGCTGTAATAATAACATCAAATTTCTTTGCATTTTTATCTTCGTAATATTCAAAGAGCCTTGAAATTGAAGGACGAATACGTTTGGGTATCCAGTTTTTACTTAGGATTTGTCTAGGTACATCTTCATGCACGTCATAAATTACCTTTTTTCCTTTTCTCTTCAGCTTTAAACCTACTTTAATTAATTCGGGGTCATGAAAATGATAAATATCAGCATCAACTTCTAAAGCTTTCTGATAAACTTTTTTTACCGTTTTTATCATACGTAATAAGCGACTTCCGTTCTCGCTTTCAATTCCAACAATGTGTACTCCCTGCTCTATACCAGTAGGAGCGTCGGGCGCAATTAAGTACACTTCAAATCCACTATTCGCCAATGTACAACATTCTTTTACGAAAATTCTCGTGTCATTATACTTATGAACCGAGGTCAAATGGCAAACTTTCACAAAACATCTCTCCAATATTTTAAAGGTAACTTTTTGGCTATTTTATCGCTTTATTTATTTTGAAAAGCATTTTGTACAAAAGTGAGTCACCCGTACAATAATAATCACTGTGTTTCCCTATTCTTATAGATAATAATTGATTAAACTCGTCTATAGAAATTTCTAACTTATCAGCTATGATCTCTTTTTCTTTTTCTATTTCATTTGGATCATATAACGGCTTTTCTAATTCTGCAAGGGCTTCTTCACGTGTTATTTGATTTGATACAATCAAACTTGATAAATGTGCACGACGTTTATCTATATTAAACTTAGTTGGTAAATAGTATGCTTGCAGGAATTTTGTCCATACAGATTCGTAGTGTTTACCACCATAGTAACGCCACTCTGTATTGTCAATTAATTCTTTCATTGCTTGTTCTTTATTGTAGGGCATTAAATTAAGTGGTTTAACAATCTTCATTTTCTTTACATATGGATAGTAAATCTTCACTTTATATAAATCAATTATTGGGAAGTTTGTCTTTATTCCATCTCCATTTTTTTTATAGATATCACTTACATGCTTTCCATCCATCGCATTATACCCCCATGATCTCGGTAAGATGCTTTCCGTTTCCCAATTCGAACCATTTAATACATACTTTATATCATTCTCTACAGCATAGCTATATAACACTGTGAAAAAAGCATGGTCCTGTGGAATATCTTGGTTTGGAACTGCTGCTTTTAAAAATGCTAATTGCATTTTTTTCATATCTTCCCAATCAATCGTTACAATTTTTAGATCTACATTGGCATACTCACAAACCGTTTTAACATTATTTACAGAAATATCTGTATTCCAGCCACCATCTACATGTACAGCTAATAATCGTAAACCCCATTCTTTTGCCTTGTACACAATATATGAACTGTCTATCCCTCCGCTTAACCCTACAATAGCATCATATTTTTTATTCTTACCATTTTCTTTGATCTCTGAAAGAATAGCATTTAACTTTTGGCTACCGACTTCATTAGGAAACCAAATCTTCTTTCCTAATGCTTCTGCATTTTGGCAATGATTACATACACCATTTTGATCAAATTTTATTTGTGAATCTGTTGTATCCATTACACATTTTGTACATATTTGATATTTAGCCATTTATTACACCACTTTTTCTATTTTTATCTGTATCAATATTTAATATTGGAAGAAAATATAACAAAATAATAAAAACATATAGTATCCGATTACTATTGATATCTCCACTAACCATAGCATTTGATAAATGATAAATAAGTAATCCAATCGTTACCATTCCAATAGTTGTAAGTTTTTTTTTTCTAATATTAGTAAAAGAAAATATAGCGCTAAAAAAATAATACTTATAAATAATAACAATCCTAATAATCCTAACTCCGATGAAATCTCCAAAATAAGATTATGAGGATAATCATACTCTCTGTTACCATAATATACAGAGAAACTCCCTAAACCCGTTCCTAAAAAGGGTGCACTTTTCAACATATCAAGTGCAGTATCAAACCGTTCTATTCTCCCCAAAGTCGAAGTGCCCCCTCCGTTCTCGGTGAATAGAACAATAAATCGATAAATAATTGTTTGTAATACACCTTTTTGAATTATTATTGGGATCACTAATCCTAGCGTTATAACAAATGGTATGAGATTTTTTACTCCTTTTCTTAAATATATAACTCCGCTTTTTAATAAAACTAGTTGAAATGCAATATATATACTAGCCAGTATCACACCTAATATTGGCATTCTACTACCTGTACCAAGCAAAACTGTTAATATTAATAAAGAAGCTATTAGCATAATAGCTTTTTTCTTTAGATTTGTTTCAATTAGTAAAAAATAAAAAATTGCTATTACTAATCCTGCTCCAAGTAACCTTGCTACCCCTTGATAATTTCCGCCTGATATTCCAATAAAGCCGATATTTGTTCCTCTTGCTATTAATGATGGTACTAAAATTAAAGCAATAGTTATAGTTATCAAAACTATAGAAACATAAAACTTATGCACCGACTCTTTGGAATTTAATATTAATACAGTTAATACAATCGTTGGTATTGTCAATAATATAAATTTAATTAGCTTATCAGCAAAATATGCATTTCCTGAAGTAAAAATAAAATTCAAGAGAATATAACCAACAATTGTAAACAAGACTGTAGTTAGAACTAGAAAAGTTTTATTTAAAACACCTTTTCTATAAATATTAATCATCATTAATACACAGGTTAATAATAAAAATACCGCTGCTAAATCTATTGGTAGTTTAATACTCTCTTTAAATACTCCAGCATATAAAAATAGAGCAAAATATAATTCACTACTAAATAGTAATTTTTTTATTCTCTTCATTTTCTATTAAGCAATCTCCTATTTATTATTTCCATAACCACTTTCATTACCTTTGGCTAAATTAAAAGAGATAATTATGAAAATAAGATATTTTAAACATAATACACTCGAAAATAAAGATAGGGAAACTTCTGTGGATTTAAAAATAAAATTGCCTACTAAAAACGCACTTATTGATAAAATAAAAATAATAATCTGTATTACTAAATCCAATTTAATTTTTTTTGCAATTATAAACATATGCGAAAGAGGATTGGCAATAAATTGTAAATAAATTGCCGGAATTAATATTTTCATATATGTACCTGCAATTTTCCATTCATCCCCAAAAACTATACCAAATAACTCTTCTCCCCAAATAAACAGTATTATAAATGGTATTATCGGAATCATAGCTAGTACTTTGGCTGTCTTCACATATATTCTCTTACATTCCCCATATTCTCTATAAACTTTACTCGCATTTGAAAGAAAAACATCTCCTACAGCCTTTCCAACAAGCGATAAAGGCATATTAACTGTTCTATTTGTTAATGAATAATATCCCGCTGTCGCTGCCCCGAAAAATTTTGTTAAGAAAAAGCTAGGTGTTTGTGCCGAAAAGGATTCCATAGAATGAGTAATCATTGCATATTTAGGAAATTCATTATATTCTTTACTAACTTTCAGAATCAATTCTTTATCAATTTTTTCTTCTGTTATCTTTTGATTGATACTTAGCTTACGATTTAAGTTTAATATAGCTAAACATTGCCCTACTATATATCCTATTACTAACCCAAAGCTCCCAAATTTCAAAATTCCTAATCCGAGTTGCATAAAAACCATGCTAGATGCCTGATAAACTTTCGATTTTGCTAAATAATTAAATCGTTCCATTCGATTATTTATATATGTGAACGAATTAATTACACCTGTTAAAAATAATCCTATAGGTAATAGCAATATCCATACCCCATCTTCTAGTGAAAATATTTGAATAATATTATTCTTAAAGATTAGTACAATAAGAGTTGCTATCCCTGTAACTACAAGGTTAATTTTTATTGTTAAAACATAAAGCGCTAGTGCATTCCGCTCTTGTTTTGGTAAAGAAATAGCTAGTTCATATCTCGCATTGACAATTGGTGTTAAAACTGAAATAACTGCCATATATATAGCTAGAATACCAAACTGCTCTGGTGTGTAAATTCGAGTTAAAATCGGAGCAATGATAATCGGCAAAAGTTGAGCTATTACTGTCCCTTGTATTAAAGTTAAAATTTGCCTTCTTAGTTTATGTTTCATTTATCCTGCTCCTATTCACTGCTATTTCTTATTTCTAAAGAAATATACAATTAGCTAAATCTTATAGTAATTTGATTCCTTCTTTTTCAAATCAATATTCCTAGTATCTAAAACACTCACATTACTTTCTACAACCATCGTATAATCAAATATACTATGATTAGTAGCTATCAAGACTAACTCTGCTTCCTCTAATAAATCTGATGTTAACTCAGCAGATTGTACTGTATGACCATCCAGTTTAAAATGTGGGATATATGGGTCTACCGCTACCCAATTTGCACCGAACTGTGTTAACTTTTGAAGTATAGGTAAGACAGGTGATTCACGATAATCATCAATATCTTTTTTATAGGCAACGCCCATTACAATAACTTTCGAACCCTTTAATGCCTTACCTTGTTCATTTAAAACTTCCATACAACGTTGCACTATAAAATCAGGCATACTATCGTTAATCTCACCAGCTGTTTCAATCAATTTTGTATGATAGTTATATTCACGAGCCTTCCATGTTAAATACCAAGGATCAATTGGGATACAATGTCCTCCTAAACCTGGTCCCGGATAAAATGGCATAAAACCATATGGCTTTGTAGCAGCAGCATCAATGACTTCCCATACATCAATCTCCATTTTATTGCATAAAATTGCCATTTCATTTGCCAAAGCTATATTAATATTTCGGAAAGTATTTTCAAGTAACTTCTCCATTTCTGCTACTGCCGGGCTAGAAACCTCGTGTACATCACCATCTAAAACTGTTCTATACATTGTTGCTGCTATCTTTGTACAACTTTCTGTAACTCCACCAACTACCTTAGGGGTATTTTTCGTATTGAAATCTTTATTGCCTGGATCAACACGCTCTGGTGAGTATGCTAAGAAAATATCTATCCCTATTTTAAAGCCCTTCTCTTCTAAAATGGGTTTAATTAATTCCTCAGTGGTCCCAGGATAAGTTGTACTTTCTAGTACAACTAATGTTCCAGGTGTAATATGGTCAGCAACTGCCTGTGCTGAGCTTTTAACATAATTCATATTTGGTTGCTTATAAATATCTAAGGGTGTTGGAACACAAATGGCCACAGCATCTACATCTTTAATAAATGAATAGTCTGCTGTTGCTGTTAGCTGTCTCGATTTTACAAGTTGCTCTAGATCAGCAGGTATTACATCACCAATATAGTTTTCACCCGCATTTACTTTATCAACTTTTTCTTTCTGTACATCAAAACCAATTACTTTAAAGCCGGCTTTTGCCTTTTCTACAGCGAGTGGTAAACCAACATACCCTAAACCAACAACACCAATTGTAGCATTTTTGTTTTCAAGCTTATTCTGTAATTCTAATGCGCGTTGTTCCATGTTTCTCATTCCTTTATTATAAAGTTATCAATCTTTTTTCTTCGGATGATTTATAGAAGTTTAATACAACAGATAAAGCTGTTTTTCCATCTTCACCTGTCACAACAGGTTGTCGATCTTGCACTATAGCTTCCATCATGTCTGATAGTATAATTTGATGTCCTGGTATTCCCCAAGGATTTTTGTCGATTGATTCTTTTATTTCTAATGCCTCAGCATCTGACATGCCTTCTATTATAATATCCTTAAAGTATAAAGCATTTGTTCCACCAATTTTCACTGTACCTTTTTCACCAAATATTGTTATAGATTCTTCATAATTTCTAGGGTACACTGTTGTAGATGCTTGTACTGTAGCCAATATTCCTGTTTTAAATCGAATAATACCTGTTGAAACATCCTCCGCCTCAATATCACGAAGTCTCGTAGCATCCATACTCATGACTTCTACTGGCTTTCCTAAATACCAAAGAAGTAAATCCAAGTTATGTATTGCTTGGTTCATTAAAACCCCACCGTCAAATGCTTTTGTGCCTCTCCATGGAGCTTGATCATAATAATGTTGACCTCGATTCCAGTTTACAATACATAATGCATGACTAATCTTACCCAGCTTTCCACTATCCAAGATTTCCTTTAATTTCAAAGCTACAGGACGGAAACGATTTGGGTGTACAACTGCTAGCTTTACATTATTTTCAGTAGCAGCATCGATTATTCTGTTTGTTTCTTCTATAGACATTGCTATAGGCTTTTCTATAATAATATGTTTTTTATATTTTGCTGCTAATTCCGCTAAAGCAGCATGGCTTCCGCTAGGGGTACATATATTAACAATATCAATATCAGAGCTTTGAAGCATTTTTTCAAAATCTGTATACGTTTCTGCTCCATGCTCTTCTACATACGGCGCCATAAGCTCTGGTACTTTATCACACACAGCATAAAGCTTTGCCCCATTTATATTTTTTATCGCTTCTGCATGCTTTTTAGCGATAAATCCACACCCTACAATTGCAAAATTCATTGTCAAACCTTCTTTATTTTTTAGTTTCTATTTTATTATTTGCCACATTGATAAGTAATTTTTGCATTTTCTCATTGTTTAATTTCATGATAGAATCAAGAACTTCTATTAACTCATTATTATTTAAAGGGACTGCCTTCCCAATATGAATACCTGGAAAAACATGTTCCTCTTGAATTTCTTCTTTATTTAAAAGTTCCTCATACATTTTTTCTCCTGGTCGTAATCCTGTAAACTCAATTTTAATTTCTTCCTCAGTAAATCCAGATAATTGAATTAAGTTTTTAGCTAAATCAACAATTTTAACTGGCTTTCCCATATCAAGTACAAAAATTTCTCCATTACCTGCTAGTGTACCCGCCTGTAATACTAATCGAGAGGCCTCTGGAATTGTCATAAAGTAACGTGTCATATCTGGATGTGTAACAGTTACTGGACCGCCTGCTGCGATTTGTTTTTTAAACAAAGGAATTACAGAACCCCTTGACCCTAGGACATTACCAAATCGTACAGCTGCAAATTTCGTTTGACTATTTTTTGCTAAATTTTGTACAACCATTTCTGCAATTCGCTTAGTTGCACCCATTACATTTGGTGGATTAACTGCCTTATCAGTAGAAATCATCACAAAGTTTTTAACATCAAATTCGTGAGCAGCTTCAGCAATATTTTTTGTTCCAAATATGTTATTTTTTACAGCTTCACGTGGATTATCTTCCATTAATGGTACGTGCTTATGAGCTGCCGCATGGTAAATTACATCTGGTTTATATTGCTCTATAACTTCAAAAATTCTAGCTCGATCCTGAATATCGGCAATAATCGGAATCATATCTGTGCCAAAACTTCTTTGTTGCAGCTCCATATGAATGGTATAAATAGAATTTTCACCATGCCCCACTAAAATTAACTTTTTAGGTTTAAAATTAGTTACTTGTCGACAGATTTCTGAGCCAATTGATCCACCTGCACCTGAAACAAGTATTACTTTATCTGTCAATTTATTAGAAATAGCCACCATATCTAACTTAACCTCGTCACGGCCTAGTAAATCTTCTATTTGAACCTCTTTCATTTCATTGACAGCCACTTTACCAGTCATTACATCCTCAATACTTGGCATAATTTTTACAGGTAAATTGGTTTCTGAACAATCTTCATATATACTTTTTATTCCAATCCTTCCTAAGGAAGGAATAGCTATGATTATTTCATCAATTCCATGCTTTGCAACGAGTTTAGGAATATCCTTTGTTGTGCCAGCTACTGTGATATTAATTACTTTCAATTGCTGTTTGCTAATATCATCATCTACAAATACAATTGGTAGTCGATCAGGATTTTGCGCAGTTAATAAGTTTTTAGCGAGCATTGTACCGCCCTGCCCTGCTCCTACAACTAAGACACGTTTTAAATTTGACGTATTTCGAAATGATTCTCTGTCGTTTAAAACGCGTAACAAAAAACGAGAACCACCAATCATAATAATGTGTAACATCCAAGTAATAACCATTACCCTAAAATAGACATCATTTTTAATGATGTATTGCATACCACTAGCCGTTGCAACAGATATTGTAACAGCATATGCAATTGTCAGTAACTCTCGGACTGATGCAAAACTCCAAATACGATCATAAAGATGGAAAAAGTATGCAGCAATATGATGACTGATTAATAGCGTTACAGCACTCACTAAAATAACTTTATCTGAATAGCCATTGATTGTTGGATGTAATAACCAATAACTCATATAAATTGCAGATAGCACGATACAAGAGTCAATAATAAAAAAAAGCATGTAACGCATTCTATAATTCATATTAAACCTCACTTCTAACTATTTCATATTGCACTCTTCTTCCAATATTCTCTAAAGAATACTATACCAAGCCCTAGCATTACCCCAACTACTAAACCTATTGCTAAATTCAATAATTTATTTGGAGAAGATACCCCCTCAGCTAAAGATGGCTCTGCAATAATTCGAATAAATGGATCGGGCTTAAAGCTATCAAGCTCTGTTTTAATAGATTGATAATTAGTAAGAATATTATGATATTCTTCTGATTTTGTTTGAATTTGGACCTGCAATTGTAACAACTGATTTTGTAAATCACCATTAACATTTGATAAAGTTGCTGCTTGCTCCTCTGAAATATTTAGGACAATTTCTGAGTTTATAATTGTTTGTAATATTAGTATTTTAGGCAAATTATTTTCGCGAATTATTTGATTATACTGTTCTATATTTGAATTGATTTCTTTTGTTAAAGATTCAGCTTCTATTTTATAAGTAGATTCTAATTGTTGTAACGTTTGCTGAACAGATTCATTCATCTTTTGTTTTGCAGCATCCATTAAAATCTGTAATTGTTGCTGCGCTTCTTTAGCTGAATTAGATGTATACTTTAGTTCTACTATGTTTTTGGTAGGATCAGCATCAGTCGTTGTGACTAAATTTTTTTCATTATATTTTATTTTAATACCTGCATCCTGTAATGCTTGTTGCATAATTTGTTTATTTTGAATACGTTGAGCATAAATCGTTGGTGTAAATTCTGTTGAAACATAGTTTGCCATAATTCCTGTATCTTGAACTGCGCCTGCTACTTGTACCACTGCCTTTGATTCATATTTTTCCTCTAATACAAACCAGCTTGCAACCCCTGCTAAAAGCATACAAACAATAGTGCATAACGCAATTATGGCTTTTCCCTTCCAAACAATCTCTATTAACTCTCTTAATTCAATTGTCTCTTCCATCTATTTGCTCCTTATTTTTTAAAGTCATCGATAACAATATACCTGCTATTATCCACATTACTGCAGATACACCTGGTATGCTATCATTAAAGAAACCTTGCAATAAATACGCTACCCAAGCTATACCTAATATCCAAATGGTAGATTGGTTTTGCTTTACAGCCATTTTTAAAGGTATAAATAATGACATTACTAGTAGTACAATTACAAATATGAAACCAATAATTCCCGTACCATATAACAATCCCATATATATACTATGTGGTTTATCTACAATTATATTGTCATACCACATACCAGCCCTTGTATCAATATTATAGTGAGGGAAGTTATACATAAAGGTATCTAAACCATATCCAAATAACGGGCGTTCTTTTAACAATTCTAACCCTTTACCCCAAATATAAGCACGACCTGAACCAGCTGAAGTTTTTCTCTCTGGTAACACAGGTAAATCAAACTTCTCTGCAGCATAAGCCTTTTTTATCCAACTAAATTCTACCTTACCGTTCACACTTGTGACTAAAGCAGACTCTTCTTTAACATAGGGGTTAGACTTCACAATAAATCCTACCGACTCAGTCCAAACTCGGGCATCTTTACTAGCTAAAACATGGAACACAGGTACAGTTGCTACTAAAAAAACAGCAATCATTATAAAGCTTTGTACTTTTTTCTCTGATCGAAGTGCTGCAAATAAAACTACAATCATCATTGCGCAAACCGTTAAGAAACCACTTGTTGAAATAGACATTAACATAACCGCAACAGACATTATTGTTATTATTAAATGTCCAATAGCTCGTACAATATGTTTCTCTAAAACAGCTGCTGTTAAAAACATGACAGTCATAATAGCAAACATCCCACTCATGTAGTTCCATTGGTTCAAGGTACCTACAAGCACAGAGCCTTCACTAAGGCCTGAACCTGCAGGTAAGAATAACATTACTAATTTTTTTACTACTGCTTTTTGTAATAGATCATTTCCATAAAAGTTCATAGTAATAATGAATAGATTAAGAATGACAAAAGGATATAATGCATATAAAATGTAGTTTAATACCTTATTAGGATATTCAATATTCATCGCTACAAAGAACAATGCTAAATAACATAGCCAACTAATAGCCCCATCTGCACGGTTATATTGGCCATATAAAGCTATAGAAATATTTGGTGAAAAAATTGTTGATAACACAATTGCTACAGCAAATGCTCCTATTGCATAATTTAGTTTTGTTTTTCGTATTTCACCGTTCATAAATAAAATTTTTGCTACAAACAATACGACTGCTAATATAGTAATGATTAAAATAGTTAAAGCTTTATAGTGCGTAAAAAGGTCACCCTTTGACCCACCCGTTAGTGCACTTACATTAGTAATTAGTGGTGATTGTACTTCTATTACACTTGCCATTACGATTAAAGGAACAAAACCAATTATTATAAGAAGTAACCGAAAAATCCATTTGTCTGCTGATTTTTGGGATTGTATATCTTCTCCAATATCACGATAGGCAACTTTCTCATAAAACTTACTCATAATTCATACCATCCTTTAGTTATAAATTTTCTATTTGAGCTAATAGTGTACTAATATGCTCTTGATAATTTGGAAAATCCTCTAATGTCCATTGCGATTCTTGACAACGCAATAACACTATTTTTGCCTCTTCATATTTTTCAGCACCAACAAATATTTCACCCAATTGAATCATGAATCTTGGATCTTCCACTTTATGTGGGTTAATGACTAAAACTTTTTGCATATATATTGCAGCTTTTTTCAGATCACCATTTTGAGCAGTTATTAGACCTGCTACATAATTAGCTACTTCTGATTGAGGATGCTTCTTTAAAACTTCTGAAATCATTAACTCTGCACTATCTAAATCACCATTACCATGGAACTCTAAAGCTTGATTATATAAAGACTCAGACATCATAAACTCTTCATCTTGTTTACCTGCTAAAACATTTGCCACAATTAGTCCAACAACTATAAATGCGATAATGCCTGACAAAATATATTTTTTTCCAGATTCTGTAACTGTCATTTTAAGTCTACCTTCCTCGAATTATGTATTTTTGCACATAAGGTCATTATACTATAAAATGACAACCACATGTAGGAGGTATTACCAATTATCAATTAAAAACGCCATATATTATTTATAAATACATCAAAATTATAAATAATCTTTCTCTTAGAGCCTTATATCCTACCAGTAAAATTTGTTAAAACCACTCTATCTAAGCTCTTAGTTTTGATACCTTATATATATTGTCCATTTATTATTCTTCAAAAGGTTTATTTTATATTAAATTCTATAAAAATATATTGTAGTGTATTTAAAAAAGACTTTATGGATAAATCCACAAAGTCTTTTAAATGTTATATTTAATTATTTTTGTATAAAAGTTGAAGGTACAATAGCTAATTTTATCACCAATTTTAATAGAAACCTGAAATGAAATGACAGCTGTAAGTAGTAAGTTTAACAACTACATATGTCTTATCAGATTCTACAGAAACTACAGTAACTGTTGTTGAACCTTTTAATGTAACTTTATTGTCAGTATCTTTTTTGAATCCAAATGTGAATATAATTTTTTAATCTATACCAACTGTACCTTAAAGAGTTTATAATTTAGTACTATTTAGGGTGCATTCAACTTTGTCGTAAATTGAAGTACATTGAATGCTATTACTTAGTTTTAACTTTATTATTAACAAATTCTGTTATGAACTTAGCATTTTTAAATAAAATAACTTTTTACCATCCAATGCTAATGTTTTATCTATAGATTTTTACATAAACAATCTTACAAATGTGGTGTTTATAACTTCATTGGATTCAATAATGCTGCTGTTTCTTTTGAGCAGTAAATCCATAGCCTTTTTTAAAAATTTTTAATAACAAATAGAAGTAGGAAGTATATATATATCTAATAGTTCCAACAACATAATACTGTATCAAAATATTAAGCTCTCATTACTTAAACATTACATATAAAAAAGACTTTGTGGAATTTTCCACAAAGTCTTTTCTAATAAAATTATTAACGAGTTAAATTCACAGTACCTACTGTTACTGTATTGCCTTTGTTATCAGTACCAGAAGCACCATTAGTAACTGCGAATGAAGTAACTGTAGTACCAGTTAATCCAAGAGCTGAGAATTTCACAACTACAGTTTTCTTAGCGTTAGATACAGAAGCTACAGTACCTTGTAGACCATTAACTGTTACTTTGTCTCCTGTAGCAATGTTTAATGCATCAGAGAAAGTAAATGTTACTTGTTGATCTTGACCAAGAACACCTACAGTACTTGTAAGTTGAGTACCACCGTTTACAGCATAATTGAATGTACCATCTTTATCTTCAGATAAGTTAAGAGTTGTACCTGTTGCAGAAGCTTTAACTTTTACTGTTGAGTTTAGATTAATTTTGTACACTAAATCTGCTAAACCTGTGAATAAGTTTGCATCACTTGGTCTTGCATCAGCATGATAAGTAAATGTAACACCGTTTACTGTAATTGTATTACCGTAGGCAGCAGTGATTAGAGCTGAGTCAACTGTAGCAACTGCAGGAGTTGTAGCAGAACCTGCTACAGTTACAGCAGCAGTAGTTAATGTAGAATTAAATGCATCAACAGTAACTGCTCCACCAGTAGTAGCTGCACGTACAATTTTAAATGTTACAACACCATCTGCATCTTTGCTGTAGTGTACTTCAGCACTATTAGCA